>Ga0256407_10000637_pt1 | contig 80276 bp, 87 predicted proteins | sample RumenRJG_04DNA_FD_193489 | JGI IMG/M metagenome (GOLD analysis project Ga0256407, IMG submission 193489) | Bovine rumen microbial communities from Lethbridge, Alberta, Canada - RJG_04 | ecosystem: Host-associated > Mammals > Digestive system > Stomach > Rumen | place: Canada: Alberta... | reverse complement strand
CCCTATGAGGCGGAATGAATCGGAATGTATAGGAAGAGGTATCGGCGATGAGACATTTGGTGATCGTGCGCGGCGGCGGCGAGCTCGGCACGGCGACGGCCCATCGGCTGCACCGGGTCGGATACAAGGTGCTGATTTTGGAAAAATCGCGGCCTTCCGCACTGCGGCGTGAGATTTCGTTTTCCGATGCGGTGTATGACGGGGAAAAGACGGTGGAACGTGTGACCTGCGTCTGCGCCGAGAATCTGAAAACCGCGCTTTCGTTGATTGCGCAGGGGAAAGTCACGATGCTGGTCGATCCGACGGGCCGCTATGTGCGAAAATTTCCGCCCCATATCCTCGTGAACTCGCTGGACGGGAAGGAAGACGAGTCGCGCCGGCCGCTCCCCGCGGATTTCCGCATCGGGCTCGGGGCGGGTTACTGCGCCCGCGAGGACGTCAACTGCGTCATCGAGACCGCGAGAAGCTACGATCTGGGGCGCATCATTTACAACGGCCGCTGCCGCCGATGGCAGACGACCGAGGACGTCATCGACGACGGCGGCTTCCTGCGGGCGGAGACGGCGGGCACCTTCAAAACTCCCCATACCATTTCCCATATTTTTCGGGCAGGGGATATGATAGGCGAGATTTATGACGACAATGGGCAGACCGTGCCGGTGATAACGCCGGTGGACGGCATCCTGCGCGGTATCCTGCACGACAATTATCACGTCTCGGAGGGCATGGCGCTGGCGGAAATCGACCCGCGCATCGCGCCGGGCAACTGCTGCCTGATCTCGGACAAGGCGCGCTGCGTTTCCGGTTCCGTGCTGGAAGCCATCATGTCCTTTGAGGAAGGCGTAAAACCGTAACACAAAGAAGCCCCGGCGCGGGATTTTACTCCGCGCCGGGGCTTCTTTCACGTATGGAAAAAGGGGGGAATAGGGGGAGATTTACTTGATTTCGATTTGGCGGACAGCTTCGGTCTTCGTCTGCTTCGGCAGATCGACTTTCAGCACGCCGTCCGTAAACTCGGCGGAAACCTTCGACTCGTCGATGCCGTCGATGTAGAAGGAGCGGGATACGCTGCCCGTGGAACGCTCGCGGCGAATATAGCTGCCGCCGTCGTCCTTTTCTTCCTTCTGCTCGTCCTTTTTCGCCTCGATGGTCAGGTAGCTGTTCTCGTAGCGGAGGGTGATGTCCTCCTTCTTCATGCCGGGCAGCTCCGCCGTCAGCTCATAGGCGTCGCCGTTGTCCTTGACGTCCACCCGGAACGACTGCGCGCCCCAGTTCGAGGAGAAGGGGGCGAGGCCGCTGCGGAAGAACGGCTCGTTGAATACGTCGAAAATCTGGGAGAACGGGTCCTCTCTCTTTGCCAAATCTTTTCTTGCTTCAAACGGTACCAATCCAAACATAGTAATCAGACTCCTTTCAAAAATCCGCCTTTCGGCTTTTTTGTTTTTGATTTTTTGGAGGATTCCTTTCGGAACCTCTTTTCAATTATTATTATACTCATAAAAGTCAAAAAGTCAATACGTCAAAACAACAAATTTTTATTTTTTTTTTAGCGAAGCGGGGAAAGGGCGCAGTGTTGCGCTTTTTCGCGGTTCGGGGTATACTTTTTTCAAGATGGTTGCGAAGGAGGGGACGATGTGCCGGACAAGGATCTGCCAGAGCGCGGCTCTCATTTTTATCGCGCGCTCTTTTGCTCGACGTTTCTGATCAGCGCGTTCACCGTGGGCGGAGGTTTCGTCATCATTCCCCTGCTGAAGGCGAAGTATGTGGACGAATACGGCTGGCTGGAGGATGAGGAAACCCTCAACCTCGTGGCGGTGGCCCAGTCGATGCCCGGCGTGGTGGCGGTCAACGCTGCGATTTTGCTGGGCTATCGCATGGCGGGGATCCCGGGTGCGCTGACGGCGCTTTTCGCCACGATACTGCCGCCGCTGATCACGCTTTCCGTCATCTCCCAGGCGTATGACTTTTTTATCCAGTCGCCCTTGGTGCGGCTGCTGCTGAAAGGCATGCAGTGCGGCGCGACGGCGCTGATCGTCAACGTGGCCGTCGATCTCGTCTGTAAGCAGTGCAAAAAGAAGCTGGCGCTGCCGCTGGCGATTCTCATGGGCACCTTCGCCGCGAATTTCTTTTTCGGCGTGAATCTGATGCTGCTCGTGGTCATAGACGGAATCCTGGGGCTGCTCCTGCTTTGCGGGCCGGAGTACGACTGAGGAAACGGGAGGAGTCCGGCGGACGGTTTCGGTGACGCCGTGAGGAGGTGGGACGATGCTCTGGATGGTTTTGTTTTGGGAATTCGCGAAGGTCGGGCTTTTCTGCGTGGGCGGCGGCTACGCGTCGATGCCGCTGATCCAGGCCTGCGTCGTGGACGACTATCATTGGCTGACGCTTTCCGAGTTCATCGACGTTTTTACCATTTCCCAGATGACGCCGGGTCCCATAGGTATCAACGCGGCGACCTTCGCGGGCATGAAAGTCGCGGGATTTCCCGGTTCGGTGGCGGCGACGCTGGGGTTCGCCTCGCCGTCGTTCCTGCTTTGTCTTTTCGTGGCACGCCTTTTTGCCCGATACGGAAATATCGGCCGCATCCGCGGCGTGCTGAACGGGCTGCGTCCTGCCGTCGTCGCGCTGATCTGCGCGGCGGGGATTTCGTTTATATCGCTGTCGCTCTTCGGGACGGAGCAGTTTCCACTGGAGGCGGCCGCCATGAAAGCAGGCTTCGACCCGAAAAACGCGCTGATTTTAGTGCTGGCCCTGATCGCCGCCCGTCGGAAGGTGAACGTGATCCACATCCTGTTGGGCTCCGGCCTTTTCGGCGTGGCGTTGGGGATGATGGGATAGGATGAGTTGGCGGGCAAAAGTTCCGTTATGTATACCGAAATACATAACGCTGTAAGATAGACAAAGAAAAAGCGGCGTGCTATACTTCTCCATGGTAACGGCAATGAAGCCTTGCGGCGGCGCGCATCCCTGCGTCTTCGTAATGAGGCTTTTATTTTTTCGGAGGTGGAATGTATGGAACGCATCGAGGACATTATCCTTCGCCATTCACAACGGGGCATGACGAAGCTGCGGCCCTATATGGATGCGAATTATTGCCGCTTGGCCGCGGAGGAAATCTATTCGTGGAAGAGGGGCGTCGTTTTCCTGACGACGGGCTTTTACGTGGCCGGCTATCCGGAAACGGACGGGCCGACGGGCACGGCGGTTTTGGCCAGCGTGCTTCGGGATATGGGCTTTAGCCCGATCATTGTCACCGAGCCGGAAAACGCGGCGTTGTTCACCATCCGGGGCTTTGAGGTCATCCCGGCAGAGGTCGGCGTGGAGGCCGGCTTCTTCCGGCAGCTGATTTCCGAGCATCAGCCGGTGGGCATGATTTCGGTGGAGCGCTGCGGGCTGAACGCCGAGAACGATTACGCGAATATGCGCGGCGTCTCGATCCGCGAGCACAACGCGCCGACGGACGAGCTGTTCCGGATTGCTCCCGAATACAGCGTTCCGACGGTGGGCGTCGGCGACGGCGGCAACGAGATCGGCATGGGCAACGTCGCCGACGTGATCGAGAAGGATTTGTCCCTCGTGCCCTGCGTCGTGAAGGTCGATCATCTGGTCATCGCCAGCGTCTCGAACTGGGGCGCTTACGGTCTTGCCGCTTATTTGTCGATCCTTGACGGCAAGCACCTGATGCCGTCTTATGACTGGGCGGCGGACTATATGAAGGAAACGGTGGAAATCGGCAGCGTGGACGGCATCACCCACGAGCGCGTGACCCACGTGGACGGTTTCGACGAGAGCGTGGAGCAGGAAATCCTTGACGCGCTGGCGGCCGAAATCGACGCGGAACTGGCACAATGCGCCGCGGTATAATATTATTGAAGAGATTTGAGGAGGAAATCACAGAATGAAAAACCTTGGTTATTACAATGGAAAGTACGACGAACTGGAGAATATGTCGATCCCGATGAATGACCGTTCCCACTGGTTTGGCGACGGCGTTTACGACGCGGGTCCGGCGCGCAATTATCATATTTTTGCGATCGACGACCATGTGGACCGCTTCTTCAACAGCGCGGCTCTGCTCGATATCAATATGCCGGTGACGAAGCAGGAGCTGAAAGACCTCCTGAACGACCTCGTCAAGAAGGTGGACACTGGCAACCTGTTCGTCTATTACCAGGTGACCCGCGGTACGGGCATCCGCAACCACGTTTTCACCGAGGGCAAAGGCAACCTCTGGGTCATGCTGATTCCGTCGGAAATCAACGACGGTTCGAAGGCGGTATCGGTCATCACCGAGCCGGACACCCGGTTCTTCCATTGCAATATCAAGACGCTGAACCTGATTCCGTCGGTCATGGCGGCGGAGAAGGCGAAGAAGGCGGGCTGCCATGAGGCGATCCTCTATCGTCCGGGCGGACGCGTGACGGAGTGCGCGCACAGCAACTGCCATATCATCAAAGACGGCAAGCTGTTCACGGCGCCGACGGACGAGCTGATCCTGCCGGGCATCGCGCGCGCCCATCTGATCAGGAAGTGCAAGGAGCTGGGCATCGCGGTCAGCGAGACGCCGTACTATCTGAACGACCTGATGAACGCCGAGGAAGTCCTCGTCACGAGCTCTTCGAACCTCTGCGTCCGCGTCGATCACATCGACGGAAAGCCGGTGGGCGGTAAGCAGCCGGAGCTGTTCGAGAAGATGCGCAAGGCGGTCCTGGACGAGTTCATGGAAGCAACGAAATAACAGTATGGCAAATATGAGAATTGTTCCGGCGGGGGACAGGGCGCTGGTGGCGGACTTCGGAAACGTGATTTCCGAAGACGTGAACCGTAAGGTCAACGCACTGAAAAAATCCCTGCTGGCGGAAAAGGCAGCGGGCGTGCGGGAGATGATCCCCACGTACCGCTCTCTTTTGGTGGAATACGATCCGGCCGTTATCTCCATGCAGGAGCTTGCGCGGCGCATCGAGGCGGCAAGCCTCGGCGGCGAGCAGGCGGAAGCGGAGAAAAAGCGCGTGCTGGAAATTCCCTGTTGCTACGGCGGCCAATACGGCGAGGATTTGGCGGGGCTGTCGGAGCTTACGGGACTCTCCGAAAAAGAAATCATCGACATTCACGCGGGGACGGAATACCGCGTTTACATGCTCGGCTTTCTGCCGGGCTTTGTCTATTTGGGCGGCATGGACGAGCGCATCGCCGCGCCGCGGCTCAAATCGCCGCGAGTGTCGATACCCGCCGGGTCGGTAGGTATCGGCGGCAGCCAGACGGGCGTTTATCCGATGGCGTCGCCGGGCGGCTGGCGGCTCATCGGCATGACGCCGGTTTCGTTTTACGACCCGAATCGTGAAAAGCCTGTGCTCTGCGAGGCGGGCGACTATATCCGTTTCGTGCCGATCCCGCCGGAAGAATATGAGCGGCAAATAAAGGAGGGCGGCGCGTCATGAGCGTTCTTGTGAAAACGCCCGGCCCTCTGACGACGGTGCAGGACGAGGGTCGGTTCTTTTACCAGTCCAGCGGCATCCGGCCGTCCGGCGTGATGGACGGCGCCGCCTATGAGGCGGCCAACGCGCTCGTCGGCAACGCGAAGGGCGAGGCAGTGCTGGAAATGACGTTCCTCGGCGCGACGCTGGAATTCCAGTCGGCGGCGTGGTTCGCGCTGACCGGCGCCGATATGCAGGCGAAGCTGGACGGCGTTCCCGTGGAACGCTATCGGGCCGTCAAAGCCGAGGCGGGGCAGACCCTTGCCGTCGGCATGGCGGCGACAGGATGCCGGGGGTATCTGGCCGTGCGGGGCGGTTTTGACGTGCCGCCGGTCATGGGCAGCCGTTCCACCGACGTCAGCGCGAAGTTAGGCGGTTTCGAGGGGCGGGCTCTGAAAGCGGGCGACGTTTTGCCGACGCCTGCCGCCGACGATTGGACGCCGACGGATCTGTGCTATGAGCCGTCCGTTTATGAAAGCGAGATTACGGTGCGCGTCGTTCCCGGCCCCCAGGAGGAATACTTCACGGCGGCGGGCGTCGATACGTTTTTCTCGGCCGCTTACGAGATCAGTCCGAACAGCGACCGCATGGGGCTCCGCCTCGACGGGCCGGAAATCGAGAGCATAAGCGGCACGGACATCGTTTCCGACGGCATCGTGTTCGGCTCAATCCAGGTGCCCTCCGGCGGCGTTCCCATCATCCTGATGGCCGACCATCAGACGGCGGGCGGCTACGCGAAGATCGGCACGGTGCTCTCGTTTGACCTGCCGAAGCTGGCGCAGGCGAGACCGGGCGATGTGGTGCGGTTTGAGAAGATAAGCGCGGAGGACGCGCAAAAGCTTTATTGAGAGTGAAGAGTGGAGAGTTGAGAGTGAAGATAAAACGCGCTCAATTCCACTCTTCACTCTTCACTCTTTATTCTTTATAGGGGGAAACACAATGGACTACAGCAAAGCCAAACCGTCGGAGGTACGGAAGCTGATCCGCGAGGGGAAGCTGACCGGACAGACCTCCGGCATGTGCGACGGGTACGCACAGGCGAATCTCGTGATTCTGCCGAAGGCGCTGGCGTATGATTTCCTGCTGTTCTGCCAGCGGAATCCGAAGCCCTGCCCGCTGTTGGAAGTCAGCGACGTCGGCTCGCGGCTTTTGCATACGATAGCAGACGGCGCGGACATCGCAACCGATTTGCCGAAATACCGCCTCTACAGGAAAGGCGAGCTGGCCGGCGAATACACGGACGTGTCGGCGCTTTGGCAGGACGATTTCGTCAGCTTCCTGATCGGGTGCAGTTTCTCCTTCGAGGGGGACCTGCTGGCGGCGGACGTGCCCGTGCGTCAGATCGAGGAAGGAAAGAACGTGCCGATGTACGACACGAACATTCCCTGCGAATCCGCCGGCGTTTTTCACGGCAACATGGTCGTTTCCATGCGCCCGCTGCCTCACGACCTCGTGCCGAAGGCGGTATTGATTACCGGGCAGATGCCCCGCGTGCACGGCGCTCCTATCCATATCGGCGCGCCGGAAGCTATCGGCATCAAAGACCTTGCGCATCCTGACTACGGCGACGCGGTGACGATCCGCGAGGGAGAGGTCCCTGTCTTTTGGCCCTGCGGTGTCACGCCGCAAAACGTCGTCATGCAGTCGAAGCCCGACTTCGTGATTACCCACGCGCCGGGCCATATGCTGATTACCGACGTGAAGAATGTGAACCTGAAATACTGAGCATGACGGCTCTTTTTCCGTCCGCCGGCGTCAGCGAAAACTCGGCGTAGCGCTTTACTACGACTTCGTTTTCGCTTCCTTGGCGGACGAAAAAATATCGCGCCATGTACTTTCTTTTACGATACAGTTATGGGAGGAATATCGATGATTAAAGTCGATCTCAACTGCGATATGGGCGAAAGCTTCGGCAACTATGTCTGCGGCATGGATGCCGACGTGGTGCCGTACATTTCCTCGGCGAACGTCGCCTGCGGCTTCCACGCCTCCGACCCGCTGGTCATGGAAAAGACCGTCGCCCTCTGTAAGAAGAGCGGCGTCCGCGTCGGCGCGCACCCCGGTTTTCCCGACCTCGTGGGCTTCGGGCGGCGGCAAATGCAGGTCAGCCCGGACGAGCTCCGCACCATGGTCATTTACCAGGTCGGCGCGCTGAAAACCTTTTGCGGCGCGGCGGGCGTGAAGCTCCAGCACGTCAAGCCCCACGGCGCGATGTACAACATGGCGGGCAAGGACGAGCAAATGGCCCGCGCGATTTGCGAGGGCGTCTACGCCGTCGACCCGTCGCTGATCCTGCTCGGCCTCTCCGGGTCGAAGCTTGTGGCGGCGGCGAAAAAAGTCGGCCTGCGCGCGGCGAAGGAAGTCTTTGCCGACCGCGCCTATGAGGAGGACGGCTCGCTGGTCGCCCGGAGCAAGCCCGGCGCGATGATCACGGACGAGAACGAGGCCATCGCCCGCGTCGTCTCGATGGTGACGGAGCGAAAAGTCAAAGCGATCACCGGCAAGGAAATCGCCATCGAAGCGGACAGCATCTGCCTGCACGGCGATTCGCCGAAGGCGGTGCTCTTCGCGGAAAAAATCAGCGCCGCGCTGAAAGCGGCGGGCGCGGCCATCGCGCCGATGGCGGAAGTTATCGGCTGATAAAAAGCAGAAAAGAGGGCATGGCAGCTTTGCCATGCCCTCTCTGCTTTTTCGACGGTCTTATACGTCAAATTCCTCGATCAAGTCCATCATGCCCCGCATTTCGGCGTGGCCGTTTTCCAGATAGAAGAGCCCCATTTCCCATTTGTTCTTGTCGTAGATGGCCATGATTTCCGGCAGGATTTCGCGGACCTTGGCGAGCAGGGCGTCGTCCTTCACCACTTTGGCGACGCCGTCGTAGCGCATGAATTCGCGGTCGACGACGGCCAGCACCTCGACTTTTGGATTCTTCGTGAGCTGCTTGAAGACGCTCTTGTAAGTCCCGCAGCCGAAATAGATCCTGCCGTCCACGAGCATGTGGAATCCGAAGGGGCGGCCTTTGGGCTGGTCGCCGTCGGCGGTCAGGAAATAGAATACTTTGGCCTTGTCCAGAAACGCGTTCACTTTTTCGATGTTCGACATCAGAATTCCTCCTTTGATATAGGTCGTTACCGTTATTTTCACACGACGGCGCGCGGATTGTCAAGAAGAAATGGGACTGGCGGCGTCCGGCTCCCGTCCTGTATACATTATATCTGCATTGTATACATTATATTTGCGGCTTTTGCATTGACAGACGCGGGTTTGGACCGTATTATAATACGCATGAAAAGCAATGACGCTTTGAACCGTGAGGACTCGGTGGGGTTGTCATTGTTTTTTATTTAGGAATTATATGTATTTGGGAGGGGTTTTTATGGATGTATCAAAATTGCTCAATGACGTGAACAATTTCGTTTGGGGGCCGATTATGTTGGCGCTCCTGGTCGGCACCGGCATATTCCTGACGATCCGGCTGAAGTTTTTGCCCTGGCGCAATCTCTTCTACGCGGTCGGCATGATTTTCCAGAAAAAGGAAAAGCATGAGGGCGATATTTCCCCGTTCCAGTCGTTGATGACGGCGCTTTCCGCCACCGTCGGCACCGGCAATATCGTCGGCGTCGCGACGGCCATGGTCCTCGGCGGCCCCGGCGCTCTCGTCTGGATGTGGGTCAGCGCGCTGTTCGGGCTTTCCACGAAATACGGCGAGTCGGTGCTGGCGGTCAAGTACCGTGAGACGAACAGCGTCGGCGAAATGTCGGGCGGCCCGATGTATGCCATGAAGCACGGTATCGGCGGGGCCTTCGGCGGCTTGATGGCAACGCTCTTCGCGCTGTTCGCGGTCTTCTCTTCCTTCGGCATCGGCAACATGACGCAGGCGAACTCGATTGCTTCGGCGATCCACACGAGTTTCGGCGTCTCGACGACGGTGACCGGCGCAATTATCATGGTCCTTTCGCTGCTGATTCTCGTCCGCGGCATTCACAGCATCGGCAAGGTGTCCAGCGTGGTCGTTCCGTTCATGGCGGCTTTCTACTTCGTCGCGGCAATTATCGCCATCGGCTTGAATTTCTCCGCGGTTCCGGCGGGCGTAGCCGAGATCTTCCGCATGGCGTTCTCCTTTGACGCGGTGGCGGGCGGCGTCGGCGGCTCCATCGTCGCTTCCATGCTGACTTCCATGCGCTGGGGCGTGGCCCGCGGCGTGTTCTCCAACGAGGCGGGCATGGGTTCCGCTCCGATCGCCGCCGCTGCGGCGCGTACCGACCATCCGTCCCGTCAGGGCTACGTCAATATGACCGGTACCTTCTTCGACACGATGATTATCTGCATGCTGACGGGTCTCGTCATCGCTTCTTCCGGCGCGCTCGGCATGACCGACCCGGCGACGGGCAAGCTGATTTCCGGCGCGAACCTGACGATCCTGGCGTTCAAGTCCGCCTTTGGCGACGCGGCGCCGCTGATCGTTTCCGTTTCCCTCGCGCTCTTCGCGTTTTCCACGATTCTCGGCTGGGAGTATTACGGCGAGAAGGCGCTGGAGTATCTGGTGAAGGCCCGCGCCGCGATCATGGCGTACCGCGTGGTGTTCTCCCTGATTACCTTCGTCGGCGCGACTACGACCCTTGAAATCGTCTGGAACTTCTCCGACACGATGAACGGCCTGATGTCCATCCCGAACCTGATCTGCCTGATCTGGCTCAGCAAGGATATCGCGCAGGAATGCTTCGACTATGAGGAAAAAGTCGTCGCGCGCGAGAAGCTGGGCGAAGAAGTCGATTATGAGGACGAAGGGCTCCAAACGTCCGAAGCGCACGTCTGATACAAGCCGGTTGAAAAAAGCCGTCGCGATTTGCGGCGGCTTTTTTTATGGCCGGAAGCAGGGGAGCCCGGGCTTTTTCCAAATGAAAGGGGCTTTGCGAAATCATGTGAGGTAAGAGAGTAAGAAATTCTTACCTCAGAATTTTCAGGGATGGAAACGAATGGGGAAAATCCCTTGCCAAACAAGGAATCCGAGCTTGATGGAAAAATTCGTGGCTGCAAAAAAGGCCTGATGCAGGAAGAAGTGTTCTTCCTGCATCAGGCCTTTGGTTTGCGTTATGGGATGCGGTTTTCGAGAGGGGGATTATACCCAGCCCTGTGCCTGCATGGCCGTGGCGACTTTCTCAAAGCCCGCGAGGTTCGCGCCGGCCAGGAGGTTGCCCTTTACGCCGTAGCGCTCGGCGGCTTCCTTCGCCTGCGTGTAGCTGCCGTGCATGATGCCCTTCAGGCGCTCGTCGACTTCCTCGAAGGTCCAGTGCAGACGCTCGGAGTTCTGGCTCATTTCGAGGGCGGAGACGGAAACGCCGCCGACGTTGGAGGCTTTCGCCGGGCCAAAGAGCACGTTGTTCTGCTGCAGGTATTCGATGGCGTCCAGCGTGGAAGGCATGTTCGCGCCTTCGCCTACGGCCTTGACGCCGTTCTTGACCAGTTCTTTCGCGCTGTCGAGATTCAGCTCGTTCTGCGTCGCGCAGGGAAGCGCCACGTCGGCGGGAACCGTCCAAACGCCCTTCGAGCCGTCCTTGTCCTCGTGATACTCCGCTTTCGTGCGGACCTTGACGTATTCGCTGATGCGTGCGCGGCGGACTTCCTTGATATCCTTCAGGAGCGCCACGTCGATGCCGTCCGGGTCGTACACATAGCCGTTGGAGTCGGAGCAGGTGATGACCTTCGCGCCCATCTGCTGCGCCTTCTCGATGGCGTAGGTTGCGACGTTGCCCGCGCCGGAAACGAGGACTTTCTTGCCCTTGATGTCGATGCCGGCGTCTTCCAGCATTTCCTTGACGAAATACAGGAGGCCGTAGCCCGTCGCCTCAGTGCGTGCGAGGCTGCCGCCGAAGGTCAGGCCCTTGCCTGTCAAAACGCCTTCGTAGAGTTTCGTGATGCGCTTATACTGGCCGTACAGATAGCCGATCTCGCGGCCGCCGACGCCGATGTCGCCCGCCGGGACGTCAATGTCCGCGCCGATATGACGATAGAGCTCCGTCATGAAGCTCTGGCAGAAACGCATGACCTCGCCGTCGGACTTGCCCTTCGGGTCGAAGTCGGAACCGCCTTTGCCGCCGCCGATGGGCAGACCGGAAAGCGCGTTCTTCAGTACCTGCTCCATGGCGAGGAATTTCATGATGGAAAGGTTGACGCTGGGATGGAAACGCAGGCCGCCTTTGTACGGGCCGATGGCGCTGGACATCTGCACGCGGAAGCCGCGGTTCACCTGAAGCTGGCCTTTGTCGTCGGCCCAGGGAACGCGGAAAATCACGACGCGCTCCGGCTCGATGAAACGCTCCAGGAGTTTGTTTTCCTTATATTCAGGATGCCCCTCGAGCACCGGGATAATCGAGTAGAGAACCTCCTTCGCGGTGTTCATGAATTCGGGCTGGTTCCAGTCCTTCTTCTTGATGAGCTCCAGCACATCTTCAACATACGCTTTCATGTCTGCCATTAGAATCGCTCCTTTGCAATTTGCCGCCGATATTCGGCGGTTATTATCTTCTATGCCTTTCGACGCTACATAGTATAATCCAAATGATATAGAAGATACAATAGCTGTATGGCAAAAATACTGTATACAATGGTAGGGAAAATGAGAAAACGCTCCGCCGCGCCGAAAAAGCGCAAGCGGAGCGTTCGTCGATCTTGCTGATTTATGCCTGTTTTCCCCTGATGGCCGCCGCCATTTTCTCGATGATCACATAGAACACCGGGATCAGGAAGACGCCCATTATCGTCGCAAAGGTCATGCCGCCGACGACGGCGATGCCCATGTTGTTGCGAGCGCCCGCGCCCGCGCCGGTGGCGATGGCCAGCGGCAGGCAGCCGATGATCGTGGTCAGCGCGGTCATCATGATGGGGCGCAGACGGAGCCGCGCGCCTTCGAGGGCGGCGCTCACCGGATCTTCGCCCTTGTCCACGCGGTCTTTCGCGAACTCGACGATCAGGATGGCGTTCTTAGCCACGAGGCCGATGACCATGATGACGCCGATCTGCATATAGATGCTGTTCTGCTGCCTGAAGATGAATTCCGAGGCCAGCGCGCCGAAAATACCCGTGGGCACCGTCGCCAGAATTGCGAGGGGCACGCTCCAGCTCTCATAGAGCGCGGCCAGCGCCAGGAATGAGAAGACGAGAGAAAGAGCCAAAACCTGCAGCGTCTTGGAGCCCGCCTTCTTTTCCTCGCGGCTCTGTCCGGCCCAGTCGATGTTGAAGCCGGCCGGCGCGTTGGTGCGGACGACTTCCTCCAGCGCCGCCATGGCCTGGCCGGAGCTGTAGCCCGGCGCCTCGTTGCCCTGGATCGTGATGCTGCGCGCGGAGTTGAAGCGTGAGATAATCGGCGCGCCGGTGTCGAGTCTCGGCCGCAAAAGCGTGTCGAGCGGCACGAGGGTGCCCGTGCTCGATTTCACGAAGACGAATTTCGCCGCTTCCGCTTCGCTGCGGTAAGAGGTATCGGACTGCAGAACGACCTTGTAGGTGCGGCCGAACCGATTGAAGTCGTTGACCTCGAAGCCGCCGAAATTCACCTGCAGCGCCGCGAACACGTCGGCGAGGTTCACGCCGAGGTTCATGACCTTCTCGCGGTCGATCTCGAAGTCGCAGATCGGCGAATTGATGGAGTAGGTGGAATAGACGCCCATCAGCTCCGGACGTTGGTTCGCCGCCGCGACGACGCGCTTCGTGATCTCGTCCAGCTCCGTGTCCGTATGACCGGACATATCAAGAAGCTGCATATTGAAGCCGCCGACGGCGCCGAGACCGGGAAGCGACGGCGGGTTGAAGGCGATGACGAAGGCCTCTGGCGTCACGGCCTGTCCGAGCCCGAAGGTCCTGCCGATGGCGGCGTTCAGGGACGTTTCCAGCGTCTCGCGCATGGACCATTCGTGCATCCCGACGAACATGGTGCCCGTGTTGGGCTTCGCGCCGTTGGACAGGATGTCGAGGCCGGTAATGTTCATGACGTTTTCCACGCCGGGGGACTCCTTGAGCTGCGCCGCGAGGCGCTGGGTCGTTTCCAGCGTGCGGTTCAGCGAGGTGCCCTCGGGAAGGGTGATGGACACGATATAGAAGCCCTGGTCCTCCTGCGGGATGAACGTGGAGGGCACGACTTTATACAGGAGGCCCATCAGCACGGTGATGACGAGCAGCGCGATCGCCGCCAGCCGCAGCCGCGAGATAAGCCAGCGCACCTTGTCGACGTAGCTTCCCGTCGTGCGCTCGAACCAGTCGTTGAATTTCGTGAAGAAGCCGGCGAAGAAGCTGGCCTGCGAGCCCGTCTCATGGGGCTTCAGCAGGAGCGCGCAGAGCGCCGGGGAAAGAGTCAGCGCCACGAAGGTGGAGAATGCCACGGAGACCGTGATGGTCAGCGCGAACTGCTTGTAGAGGACGCCCATCATGCCGCCGAGGAACGCCACCGGCACGAAGACTGCCGCCAGCACGAAGGTCGTGGCGATGACCGGCCCCTGTACCTCGTCCATGGCAATCTCCGTCGCCTTGTCTGCGGGGAGATCTTTTTCCACCATGTTGCGCTCCACGTTCTCGATGACGACGATGGCGTCGTCGACGACGAGGCCGATGGCCAGCACCATCGCGAAGAGCGTCAGCGTGTTGATGGAGAATCCCAGCACGACGAACGCGCCGAAGGTCGCGATCAGCGACACGGGGATGGCCAGCGCCGGAACCAGCGTCGCCCGCCAGTTTTGCAGGAACAGATACAGGATCAGCGTGACGAGGATCAGCGCTTCGATGAAGGTCTCGGCGACCTCATGGATCGACGCACGGATATATCTCGTGCTGTCCACGATTTCCATGTATTTCAGGTCGGGAGGGAAGTCCTTCTCCGCTTCGCGGATGACTTCCTGCACCCCGCGTACCGTGTCCATGGCGTTGGCGTCACTGGTGAGCTGGATGCCGAAACCGATGCCGACGTGTCCGTTGGACATGGCCTCGACGGCGACGCGGCGCGCCCCCGTCTCGATGCGCGCGATATCCTTCATGCGGACGAAGGAACCGTTGGCGTCGGAACGCACGATGATGTTGGCGAAGTCCTCGTCGGTGACGAGGCGTCCCGCCACGCGGCCCGTGTACTGTTTTTCCAGTGAAGCCGGCGCGGGCTGCATGCCGATGGTGCCCGCCGGGGCCTGCACGTTCTGGCTCCTGATGGCGCTGGTGACGTCGGCAATGGAAATCCCCAGCTCCGCCATCTTGTCCGGGTTCAGCCAAAGGCGCATCGCGTAGTCAGGACCGAAGATGCTGATATCGCCGACGCCCGGCACGCGCTTGATCTTGTCGATGATATAGATGTCGGCGTAGTTCTTCATGAACTGCCGCGTATAAGTGCCGTTGGGCGAGTACAGCGAGCCTGCCAGCGCCATGTCCGGCGACGCCTTCTTCGTCGTGACGCCGAAGGCCGTGACCTCGTTCGGCAGGCTGTGGGACGATATGGAGACGTTGTTCTGCGTTTTGACCGTGTCCATGTCCGCGTCGGAGTCGAGGCCGAAGACTACGGACAAACGATAGCGCCCCGTGTCGTCGGAGTTCGACGACATGTAGTCCATGCCCTCGGTGCCGTTGACCTGCTGCTCGATGACCTGCGCCACCGTCTCGTTGACGACGGCGGCGTTGGCGCCTACATAACTGGCCGAGACGCTGACCGTCGGCGGCGAGATTTTCGGGTATTGTGCGACAGGCAGCGAAAGCCCCGCCAGCACGCCGATGATGACCAGCGCGATCGCGATGACGATGGCGAAAATCGGACGGCGGATAAAAAACTTCGGCAAGATGAATTCCTCCTTTGAGGATAGAGATTGACAATAAAAAATCATTTCTATTATAGCAGAAAATGCACCTGTGCGCGGCAGGAAATCATTAAAAAGAAATTAAACTTTTGAACGGCGCGCGGCCGTCCGGTATTTTTGACAGGCAAGGCAGGAATCCCGCGGCCGACGGCGAAATATTCTCTCAGAAATGCAAGGCGCAGGCAATGAAAAAATACATGAAGGAGATGGGACGGATATGAAACTTTGGAAAAAACTTTTGATCGGCGTGCTGGTGGTCGCGGCTATCGCCATCGGCCTCGTCGGGTACGGCATTTTCAAGGCGCAGAAGCTCTACACGGAGAAGATCGCGCCGGACATGGTGCGCTATACGCAGATGACTTCGGCGGAGCAGGACAAGTATATCGTTTCCCGTATGGCGGAACTCACGACGATGATTGCCGGCGAGGACAAAGACGGGAAGGGCAAGGCCGTCGTCGAGGCCATGGAGAAGAATCCCGAGCTGCGGCAGGCGGGCATCGTCTGGGGCCGCGCGGTGTGCGCGTCCATCATCAAGGACGACGACGACCTCTCGTCGCGGCTGACGCCCGCGCAAAAGGCGCAGTACAAGAAAGAGGCCGAAGACCTCGACGATAAGAGCGAGCATTTCCAGAACATGATGCGAAAGGCGGGACTCTTGAAGAAGTAGAGGAACACGCGGACATTTTTATTACTGCGTCAGCCTGCGGGCGGTTTTCTTCGCAGGATACATCGGCGAGGCCACAAAAAAGGCTTCCGGGCGTTTTGCTCGGAAGCCTTGTGTTTTCCTGGCGGAGAGGGTGGGATTCGAACCCACGGTAGCTTTCACTACAACAGATTTCGAGTCTGTCACCTTCGACCACTCGGACACCTCTCCAGTGACGTAGTCTCTGCTGTCACGAAACATATAGTAGCATTTTTCTCTCCGCGCGTCAAGATTGTTTCTGCGCGCCCAGCCCGCAGGGCGTTATTTCTTCCTTTCGTCGATCAGGCGCTTTGCCTTGTGCTCGGAGCGCGTGTCCAAGTTCCCTTCCGCGTAGACGATGACGTCCGCCGGTTTGACCCCGATGCGCGCTTTCAGGGCGTTCTGCACGCGCTCGGCGATTTCCCTGTCGGTCGCCGGGCTGTCGTCCTCCTTTTCCACTTCCACGGCGTACTTACTGGTGTAGTCTTCGTCGTAAACGCGGATGCGGTATTCGTTCGTGATGCCCTCGACGTCGTGCACGACCGCCTCGACGTCGCTGGGGAAGACGTTGACGGCGGACACGATGAACATATCGTCCCTGCGGCCGGTGATGTAGATGCGCCCTTCGGTCCGTCCGCAGGCGCAGGGCTCCGTCACGAACCGTCCGATGTCGCCGGAACGGAAGCGGATCATCGGGCGCGCCTTTTTGCGGAGCGTGGTGAATACCAGTTCGCCGAGCTCGCCGTTCGGGATGACCTCGCCGGTCTCCGGGTTGATGGTTTCCACCAGGATGTGGTCCTCCGCCATGTGGAGTCCGTCCTTCTTTTCGCACATGGCCGCGCAGGGGCCGAAAATATCCGACAGTCCGTAGAAATCATAAAGGTCCGCGCCCCAAAGCTCCTCGATGGTCTTGCGCGTCGCGCCGATGGAGGCGCCCGGCTCGCCGCCCGTCAGGATTTTCCGGACGGAAAGCTCCTTCGGGTCGATGCCCTTTTTTCGCGCCTTTTCCCCGAGGCTCCACGCGTACGACGGGCTCGTGTAGATAATGCCCGGCTTGTAGTTTTCCAGGATGAACAGCAGCCGGTCGCTGGGCAGCGTGCCGCCCCATATGCTCAGCGCGCCCAAATTCTGCGCGCCGAGGACGTCCGGTCCGCCGATGTAGAGGGAGAAGTTCAGCGCGTGTAGGTACCGGTCGCTGGGCCGCATCCCGATCTGCCAAAACATGCGGCTGACCACGTCGATGAAGTCGTCAAAGTCCGCCTTCGTGAAGGGGCTCATAGTCGGAACGCCCGTCGAGCCGCTGGAGGTCGAGAGGAAGATGACGTCCTCCTCCGGCACGGCGGCGAGTTCTCCGAGAAAGGAGCCGACGCCCTGCGTTTCCCGCTCCGTGTGCTTGTTGATGAAGGGGAATCTCGCCAGATCCTTCAACGTCTTGATATCCGACGGCTTCACGCCTGCGGCGTCAAAGCTGCGGCGATAGTAAGGCGAATGTTCGTAGGCGAAGGCGACTTCCTCTTTCAACTCTCGGAGCTGGAGGGCTTCGATGGTTTCCCGCGGCGCGGTTTCAATTTCTTCCTTCCAATAGGTTCTGTATTCTTTCCCCATACCCATTACGACCTTTCTCGTTGTCCCTGTAGCGGTTATTTGTCATCGTACTGCGGGGGCCGCTTTTCGCCGAAGGCGGCGGAGGCTTCCCTGAAATCGTGATAGTCCTGATAGGCGATGGTCGCCTGCAGGTTGCCGTTGAATTTTTCCGCGAGCCGGTGGTCATAGTTCTCGTTCAGGCTCTTTTTCCAGAACATCAGCGCATGGCGGGCGTTCTCCGCGAATTCCGCCGCGAGTTTCTTCGCTTCCTCCAGCACCTCCTCCCGAGGGACGACCTTCCAGATGCCGCCCCATGCCGCGATCTGCTCCGCCGTCACCGGATTGCCGGAAAAGGCCATGTAGCGCAGGACTTTTTCGGGCACCAAAAGGGAAGCGAAGCCGTCGGCGCCGATGACGCCGACCTTGATCTCAGACAGGATGAATTTTGCGTGCTCCGCCGCGATCAGGACGTCGCAGCAGCCGGCGAAGGCCAGCCCCGCGCCAACCGCGGCGCCGTTGACGGCGCCGATGACCGGATAGCGGCAGTTCTTCACGGCGAGATACGCGTTGCGGATGACGTCATAGTAGGCGGTACATTTGGCCGGGGTCTGGAATTCGCCGAATTCTCCCAGCTCGTTGCCCGCCATGAAAATCTTGCCCGCGCCCGTCAGGATGACGACTTTGACGTCGTCCCGGCGGTCGATGGCGTAAAAGACGTCCCGGATTTCCTCGTAGGCCGCCCGGTTCGTCGCGTTCGCGGGCGGGCGGTCGATGGTCACGACGCAGATCTTGTTTTCCACCGTTACGGTAAGCGCTCCCATGGCGCACACTCCCTTTCTTGTATCAGCTGCGCTGCTTCTGCATGGTTTCGGCGAGGCTGTCGCCGAGGACCTGGATGAGCTGGACGAGCACGACCAGAATCACGACGCAGACGATCATGATGTCGGTGCGATACTGCTGATAGCCGTACCGGTACGCCAGATCCCCAAGGCCGCCGCCGCCGACCAGCCCCGCCATGGCGGAGGAGCCGATCACGGAGATGGTCGTGATGGTCACGTTCTTGATCAGGTTCGTCGCCGCTTCCGGCAGCAGGATTTTCCAAATCACCGTGAGCTCCGAGGCGCCCGACGCCACATAGGCCTCCAGTACGCCGTGGCTCACGGAGGAAAAGGAAACCTCGGCCAGCCGCGCGAAAAACGCGATGGTCGCGATGGACAGCGGCACGATGACAGCGTCCGGTCCGATTTTTGTCCCGACGAGAATCTTGGACAGCGGCAGGACGAAAATCATCAGGATCAGGAAAGGCAGGGAGCGCACAATGTTGATGGCGCTGCTCATGACGTGGTTCACGAAGCGGTTTCGGATGAAGAGCGGGTCCGCCGTCACGAAAAGCAGCAGCCCCAGCAGGCCGCCCAAAATGATGGAGATGATCAGCGACAGGACGACCATGTAAGCGGTCTCCAGGAGCGCCGTATTCACATGGAGCATCAGGCTGTTGACGTCAGAAAACATGATGAATCACCTCTAATTCCGCCACCCGCGTCCGAAGCTCGTCCTCGGCGGCGTCGATGTCTTCCGGGGCTCCGATCAGGTTGACATAGAGCACGCCAGTGGGCTGCAACGCGATGTACTCGATTTTCCCGTGCAGGATGTTGTATCCGACACGGTACTTGCTCGACGTGTCCGACAGCACCGGCTCGACGGCGCTGTTTCCCTGATAGACGATCTTCAGCACCTTGCCGGTAATCGTTTCCCACACTTCTTCCGGGATCTTGTAGTTCTGCGTGTGTGCGATGAGCTGCCGCGTGAAATCGGATTTGGGCTGCGTGAAGACGTCATAGACCGGTCCCGATTCCACGACCTCGCCGTGGTTCATCACGGCCACTTCGTCGCAGATGCTTTTGACCACGTCCAGCTCATGGGTGATGATGACGATGGTGACGCCGAAGTCGCGGTTGACCTTTTTCAAAAGCTCCAGTACCGACGCTGTCGTCTCCGCGTCCAGCGCCGAGGTGGGCTCGTCGCAGAGCAGGATTTTCGTGTTGTTGGCCAGGGCGCGCGCGATTGCGACGCGCTGCTTCTGCCCGCCGGAAAGCCTGCCGGGATACGCGTCCCGCTTGTCGGAGATGTTCACGTACTCCAAGAGCTCCGTGATCCTTGCGTCGATCTTGGATTTTTCCCATCCCGCCGCTTCCAGCATGAAGGAAATGTTCTGACAGACGGTCTTGCTCTCCGCGAGATTGAAATGCTGGAAAATCATGCCGATGTTGCTGCGGAGCGTCCGAAGCTCTCCTCGTCCGAGAGAAGAAACCGACTGGCCGCCTACGATGACCTCGCCGTCGGTGGTCGGCTGCAGTCCGTTGATGGTGCGGAGCAGGGTGCTTTTCCCCGCGCCGCTTCCACCGACGATTCCGTAGATCGAGCCTTCCCCGACAGACAGCGAGACCTTCCGCACGGCGTCAACGTGTTCTTCTCCCTGCTGGAACGCAACGCTGACGTTCTTGAACTCGATCATCGGGAGTCACCTCACTTGTTGTCGTTGTATCCGGCCGGACGCGCGAAGGCGAAGAACGGGTTGCTCTTGTCTTCGATTACCTTGCGGAACGTGTCCGAGTAAATCGCGGAAATGATGTCTTTCGTGAACTGCGCGTCCACGTCTTCCTTGCGGACCGTGATCGTGTTGTAATAACGGTCGGGAATCTTCTCGAAGAAGATGGCGTCCGCGAGATTGAGACCGGCGCCTACGGCATAATTGCCGTTGATGATGGCGGCGTCAACGCTGTCGAGCATGCCCGGGAGCAGCTCCGCGTTCGCGGCCTTGATTTTGTAGTGGTGCGGATTTTCCAGGATGTCGCCCTCCGGCGTCACCTTCGCCGCGTCGATGTCGGCCTTCAGCTTGATGTAGTTGCCCTGTTCCAGGACGCGCAGGGAACGGAGGATGTTCGTGTTGTCGTTCGGGATCGCGATCACCGCGCCGTCCGGCAGCTCCTCCATCTTCTTGTACTTGGCGGAATAGATGTTGATCGGCGCCGTGGGAACCTCGGCGACCCATTTCAGGTCAAAGCCCAGCGCCTTGTTGGAGTTCTCCAGGAAGACCTGGTTCTGGAAGAGGCTGGCGTCGATCTCGCCCTCGGCCAGCGAAGTGTTCGGCTGTACGTAGTCGGAGAATTCGACGAGTTTGATTTTGTAACCCTTGGCCTCCAGCGTCGGACGGATCGCTTTGTCGAACATCGGGCCGTAGGGGCCTGCGCAGACGCCGACTTTATATACCTTCTCGGTTCCCTTGGAGGCTGATTTTCCGCCGCCGCCGCAGCCGGCCAGCAAGAGCGTGGCTGCCAGAAGAAGACCCAGGAATACAATGCTTCCTATTTTTTTCATGATGATTACCCCTTTTCGTTTATTCTTTGTTCTGATTTTCGTTTTCGTGTCGCCGGTCATCTACACATTCGATCCGCCGGATGCAGTCGGAAAAGGGTTTCCAAAATCGACGCCGCCATGCTCCTCACGCTCCCTTATAAAACGAAAAGGCCGGGATGATACGGAAGGGGAAGCGCGCGGCGTGTGCCGCAGGCTTGCCTTTCCGTATGTCCCGACCTTCACTGCTTGTGATCAGTCTTCGTGTCTATTTCATACTCGATGAATATGATTTAGGCAATATTATATCCGGATTTTATTTTCTGTCAAGCGTTTTTTATGAAAAATTTTCACGCCTCGTTATTCTGGCCGATGCGGCCCGCATGGATCACATGGTAGCCATGGTTTTCCAGTTCCTGCGCCAGTGCATCGTCGTTCATGAAATCGCCGCGGACGATGATGTCGTATTTGCCCATATCCTTCTTGCAGGTGACGAAGCTGTCGATATTGAAGCCCGCGTCGGCGAAGATGCCCGCGATGTCCTTCACGACGCCGACTTTGTTCTCGACCTCGATGGTGATGCGGTCCTTGCCTTCGGAGAGGCCCATGATCTCGACGAGGGCGTTGAAGATGTCCGTTTCGGTGATGATGCCGACGACGATGCCCACGTCGGTGACGACGGGAACGCCGCCGATCTTGTTCATCGACATCAGGAGAGCCGCTTCCTCGATGGGGGCGTTCTCGTTGACGGCGATGACTTTGTCGCTCATGACTTCGCGGATGGAGATTTTCGCCAGCAGGGAGTTGATCTCATACCGGGAGAGCGTCGTGGCGGCGGACGGGGATACGCGCATCAGGTCCTTGTCCGTGACGATGCCTACGAGCTTGCCGTGATCGACCACGGGCAGACGCCGGATCTTGTGCTCTTTGAAAAGCGCCGCGGCGGTATCGACCTTGTCTTCGGGCTTGATGGAAATGGGATTTCGGGTCATGCGATCGCATACAAACATGATAGTGGCTCCTTTCGTCGGGCGTGCCAATATGTGCCCATAGCTCTAAGTAAATTTCGCGGGATACGGAAGCGTATCCGCGATTCGTTTTCCGAATTTGCCAAAGATAGTATTCGCTGTGCGGCGAAAAAATCCTCTTTTTTATAAAATTATCCGCCCAAATAGGCTTTTCGGACTTCTTCGCTGGCGGCGAGTTCTTTTGCGTCGCCGGAAAGCGCGATGCGTCCCGTCTCGAGAACGTACGCGCGGTGCGCGATGGAAAGCGCCATGTTCGCGTTCTGCTCGACGAGGAGGACCGTCGTCCCCGCCCGGTTGATGTCCTCGATGATGCTGAAAATCTCGCGAATCAAAAGCGGCGCGAGGCCCATGGAGGGCTCGTCCAGGAGCAGGAGCCGCGGGTGGCTCATCAGCGCGCGGCCCATGGCCAGCATCTGCTGCTCGCCGCCGGACAGGGTGCCCGCCGCCTGTTCCTTGCGTTCCAGGAGGCGGGGGAAGCGCTTGAAGACCATGTGCATGTCCGCTTCGATACCGTCGGCGTCGGAGCGTGAGAAGGCCCCCAATTCCAGATTCTCCATGACGGTCATGTTCGCAAAGATGCGGCGGCCTTCCGGGACCTGGGAGATGCCTGCCTTGACGATGTCCTGCGCCGGACGGCCCGCGATGGATTCACCTTCAAACAAGATGTCGCCTTCCTTCGGTTTCAGGAGGCCGGAGATCGTGCGAAGCGTCGTGGATTTTCCCGCGCCGTTGGAGCCGATCAGCGTGACAATCTCGCCCTGCCGGACGGAGAGGCTCACGCCCTTGATGGCGTGAATCGCGCCGTAATAGACGTGAATGTCCTTGATTTCCAGCATATCCGCCATCAGGCTTCACCTCCCAAATATGCGCGAATGACTTCGGGATTGTTCTGGATCTCTTCCGGGGTGCCGTGGGCGATGATCTGTCCGTACTCCAGGACGTAAATGCGCTCGCAGATGCCCATGACGAGGCTCATGTCATGCTCGATCAACAGGATGGTCAGCGAGAACTGGTCGCGGATCCAGCGGATCATGTCCATCAGCTCTTGGGTTTCCTGCGGGTTCATGCCCGCGGCGGGCTCGTCGAGCAGGAGGAGCTTCGGCTGGGAGGCCAGCGCCCGGGCGATCTCAAGCCGCCGCTGCGCGCCGTAGGGGAGGTTCTTCGCGGTCTCGTTCGCCTTGTCGTCCAGCTTGAAGATTTTCAGGAGACGCATGCTGTCGGCGACGACTTCCTCTTCTTCGGCGAAATAGCGGCCGACGCGGAAGATCGCTTCCGCCAGCCCGTATTTCACGTGCTGATGGCAGGCGATTTTCACGTTGTCCAGCACGGAAAGCTCGGAGAAGAGCCGGATGTTCTGGAAGGTGCGCGCGATGCCGCGCTGGGTGATCTGGTACGGCTTCAGCCCGACGAGGCTGTCCCCCTCGAAGACGATATGGCCGCTGGTCGGCTGGTAGACGCCCGTGAACAGGTTGAACGCGGTAGTCTTGCCCGCGCCGTTGGGCCCGATGAGGCCGATCAGCTCGCCGGCGTTGATATACATATTGAAGTCGGAAACGGCCTTCAGGCCGCCGAACATTTCCACGACGTTCGTGGCTTTGAGAAGCGGCTCATCCATTGTCTTTGCCCCCCTTCGCGAAACGCTTGAAAGGAGCGAGGCTCGTCAGCTCCATGTAGCCGAAAAGACCCTGCGGCCGGTAGAACATCAGCAGGATCAGCGCCAGCGCGTAGATGATCATGCGGTATTCCGGCCAGTCCGCCAAAATCGCCGAAATAAAAGTTACGACGAATGCGCCTGCGATGGCCCCGGTAATCGAGCCGAGACCGCCCAGGACGACCATGATCAGGTAGTTGAAGGACTGCATGAACGTAAAGGAAAGCGGCGTGATGATGTAAAAGACGTGGGCGAAGAGACCGCCCGCCACGCCGGCGAAGGCCGCGCCGATGGTGAAGGCCATGACCTTGTATTTCGTCGTGTTGACGCCCATCGCTTCCGCCGCGATCTCGTTCTCGCGGATCGCGATGCAGGCGCGTCCGTGGGTCGAGTTCACGAAATTCTTGATGATGAAAAGCGTCGCCAGGAGCGAGAAGAACACCCAGGGGAACGTGGTCAGGTGCGGGATGCCGGAAAAGCCAGCCGCGCCGCCGACGTACTGGATATTCATCAGCACGATGCGGATGATCTCGGAAAGACCCAGCGTCGCGATCGCGAGATAGTCGCCGGACAGCCGGAGCGTCGGAAGGCCAATCAGGCAGCCGAGCGCGCCCGCCGCCGCGCCGCCCGCCAGGAGCGCCGCTAAAAACGGCAGATGGAAATTCGTGGTCAGCACCACCGACACATACGCGCCGACGGCCATGAAGCCCGCGTGACCGAGAGAGAACTGGCCGGTGTAGCCGTTGATGAGATTCAGGCTCGCCGCCATGATGATATTGATGCCGATAATCAGGATATTGAGCTTCCAAAAGGAACCGATGACGCCCGTTTCCATCAGTCCGTACAGGACCGCGAAAATGACAAGTCCCAAAGCGAGCATGACGGCGTCCCGTTTCTGTGATGTATTCATGCCGCCACCTCACACCTTCTCCTGCGCGTCCCGGCCGAAAATGCCGCTGGGACGGAACAGGAGGACCAAAATCAAGATCGCGAAGGCCGCCGCGTCGCGGAACGTCGAGGACAGGAAGCCCGACACGAAGGCCTCGATGACGCCCAGGATCAGCCCGCCGACTACCGCGCCGGGCAGGCTGCCGATACCGCCGAGCACCGCCGCGACAAAGGCTTTCAGTCCCGGCATGATGCCCATCAGCGGGTCGATGGAATTGTAATAGACGCCGACGAGAACGCCGCCAGCCGCCGCTAGCGCGGAGCCGATGCCGAAGGTCGCGCTGATGACGCGGTTGGCGTCAATCCCCATGAGCTGTGCCGTTTCCGTATCGAAGGATACCGCGCGCATGGCCTTTCCAATCTTCGTTTTCTGTACGATATACGTCAGCAGCACCGTCAGCACAAAGGTGATCGCGAAAATCAAGAGCTGCTGTCCGTTCACGATGAATTCCCCGATATGGTACGCGACGCTCGAATCAAAGATTTCCGGGAACGTGCGCGGCGTCGGCGAGACGAAGAGCATGCTCGCGTATTCGAGGAAGAACGAGACGCCGATCGCGGTGATGAGGAGCGAGATGCGCGGCGCGTGCCGAAGCGGTTTGTAGGCGACGCGTTCCACGAGGCAGCCGAGCAGCCCCGTCAGGACCATCGAGATTATCAGCGCCGGGAAGATTCCCAGTCCTGCGTTGGCCACCGCGAAAAATCCGATGTAGGCGCCTACCATATAAATATCGCCGTGGGCGAAATTGATCAGTTTGATGATGCCGTAAACCATCGTATAGCCGAGGGCGATCAGCGCGTAAATGCTCCCTAAGGAAACGCCGTTGATGAGCTGCTGCACCACTTGGCTCATGAAATCCATTGAAACCACCTCAAATAAAGAGTGAAGAGTGGAGAGTGAAGAGTGGAGATGCGGCAGCATCTTCACTCTTCACTCTTAACTCTCCACTCTCTTAAAAAGGAAGGCCGCATTGCTGCGGCCCCCTTGCTTTCCTATCAGAATGCCCGCATCGATTACGGGACGATCTTCGCGACAACCTCGCGGCCGCCGTTCTTGTTTTCGAGAATGACCGCCTGCTTGATCGGGTTGTGGTTCGCGTCCATCGAAATCGTGCCCGTGCCGGCCTTCAGGTTCTTCGTCTCGGCAATCGCCTTCGCGAGCTTCTCCGAATCGTCGGAACCCGCGCGCTTCAGCGCATCGATCAGCACCTTGCCGGCGTCGTAACCGAGAGCCGCGAACACGTTCGGGGCATGGCCGAATTTCTTGTTGAACGCGTCAAGGAACGGCTTGACTTCCGCGTCCTTATCGGAGTAATGGGTGCAGAAGAACGTGTTGTTGATAGCGTCCGCGCCCGCGATGTCCTTGACTTTCGGGTCGTCCCAGCCGTCCGTGCCGAGAATCGGCATGGTGATGCCGAGCTCGCGCGCCTGCTTCACGATCTTGCCGACTTCTTCATAATACGCCGGAACGAACATGACCTGCGCGTTCGCCGTCTTCAGCTTCGTCAGCGTCGCCTTGAAATCCTGGTCCTTCTGGACGAAGGCTTCTTCCATCAGCACTTTGCCGCCAGCGGCCTCAAACTTTTCCTTGAAGACCTGCGCGAGGCTCTTGGAATAGTCGGACGAGGAATCGAAATAAACGACCGCCGTCGTAGCCTTCAGGTTTTCTTTCGCGAACTTCGCCATGACGTCGCCCTGCTGCGGGTCGATGAAGCAGCTGCGGAAAACGAACGGCTGCACTTTGCCGTTGTCCACCGTGACCTTCGCGCTCGTCGCGCAGGGTGCCAGGATCGGAACCTTGTGCTCGGTGGCGACCTGCGTCTCAGCGATGACCGGAGCCGTCGTCGCCGGGCCGACCAGCACCTTGACCTTGTCGTCGGCGATCAGCTTCGTCGCCGAGTTTACCGCCTCGGAAGTCTCAGACTTCGTATCTGCTTTGATCAGTTTGATTTTCTTGCCGTTGATGCCGCCCGCCGCGTTGATCTCGTCGATGGCCAGCTCGAGGCCTTCGTAGGTCGCTACGCCGTAGTTCGCCACGTTGCCCGTCAGCTCGAAATTAGCGCCGATCTTGATTTCGTTCGTGTCAGCTTTCTTGTCGCCGCCGCCTCCGCCGCAGCCAGTCAAAACGCCGCCGAGCATCATGACGCCAGCCAGCAGCGCGGCCATGCGGCCCTTCTTTCCGAATTTCATCCAAACCCCTCCTTAATAAATACCGTCGCGCCTTATTTATATTATATGGAAGGCGCCTTTTTGCGAAACAAAAAACTCCATGCGTCTATGCTTCGCATGGAGTTAATTATATGTGACTACTTTTCAATAGTCAATAGTACACGGGAGAAAAACGAAATGTATACTTTCGGCGCTCACGCCTCGAAAAATTCTGCTTCCGCCGCGATGCAAAGCGCGTGATAGACGGGAAGATGAAGCTCCTGGATGCGGTAGGTTTCGTCGTCGGGGACGGCGACGGTAATATCCGCAAGGCCTTTGAGCTTCCCTCCGGAGCGCCCGGTCAGCGCAATAGTGCGGAGGCCGAGGACGCGGGCCGTTTTCACGGCGTAAACGACATTCTTCGAGTTACCGGAGGTGCTGATGGCCAGCAGTACGTCGCCCTCGCGCCCGACGCCGAGCACCTGCTGGGCGAAAACGAGGTCGGGGGCCTGATCGTTGGCGAAGGCGGTGCCGAGCCCTACCTGATTGACAAGGGAAAGGGCGGGCAGCGCGCCCTGCAGGTTCCTGTACAGGTAATCGGCGTCCTCCGGGAATGCCGCCTTCATCTTTTCGAGAAGCGGCTCCGGCAGCGGACGTTTCTTCAAAAAGCCTTTCATCAGCTCGCCCACGATATGCTCCGCGTCGGCCGCACTGCCGCCGTTTCCGCAGACCATGAGCTTCCCGCCTGCGCGGTAAGCGCCGCAGATTGTTTTCGCCGCCGCGAAAATATCGGCGCGGCAGGTTGCCAGCGCCGGATAACGGGAGAAGAGAGTCTCCAGCTGTTTGCTTGTGGATTCCTTCATCGTCATTTGCTCCTATACCAATCCGCCGTGCGCTTCGGCTCGTAATCCGTGCCGTTCAGAGCGGAAGCATGCGCGCGCTGCGGCGGGCGAATGTCCCGGATGGGGAAGGGGGCGGCGTTTTCTTCGCGGGGTTCCTGCCGATAGGGATTCGTCCGCGTTGTGGAGCCGCTGCGGGCCCCGCCGAAAAGCCGAGAGAGGAAACGGAATGCGGCGAAAAGCAAGAGGCCGTTGATGAGCAGTCCGAAGAAATCGCTCATGAAGCTGCCCGCGCCGAAGCCGAACAGATTGCCCAAGAGCCCGCCCAGCATCATGCCGCCGGCCAGGAGCCCTATGTTTCGCATCATATTGCCCCAGCGGGTGCCGCGATACGGAACGGAATTCATATTCGCGCGGTCCGACGGAGCGGCGGCGCGGGGCGACGAAGGAATCTCGCCCGCCCGTTGGGATGGATGGTACTGCTGATTGGGACGGGCGTTCGGCGCAGGCGTATTCGCGCGCGGGATGGGAGCCCGGGGCGCGTTCATGCGCGGCGCCGTCATCCGCGGCGCGCGCATGCCTCCGACGGCAGCCTCCGCGGTTTCCGGCAGCCCCGCCGCCGAATACAGAAGAAGAGCCGCCGAGGCGACGGCAATGAGCCTGTTTCGTTCCATTAGAATAATGCCTCCTACTCCGCGCTTGCTTTTATATCGTCGGGAAACGCGAAAATCTCGCCGAGGGTGTCAAGCTCTCCCGAAAGGTAACGGTCGATATCGTGCACGTCGATGAACAGCTTGCAGTCGATATCGAGATAGCCCTGCTCCCTGGCGCCGGAAACGTCGCGCACGGCGATCAGCTTTTCCCGCAGCGCGAGACATTCGCTGCGCGTCGCGTGCACGTCCAATTTTATCAGCGGAACGCCGTATTCTTTCAGCACTTCCTGCATTGTCAACCGTTCTGACAATTCTATCTCTCCTCTGTTGATTATAGGAGAATTATGCTGTCACAATCTGATTTTCAAATGAAAAGGGAGACGGCGATTATCAATCGTCGTCTCCCTTTTCATTTGCTTTTGCCAAAATCCGTTCCAGCGCACGGATCGCGTATCGCTGCGTCTCGTAGTCGAGATCGCTGGCCTCTGCCGCCATGCGCTTCCGCATTTCGTCAAGCTGCCGTTCCAGCCGCAGCCGCGTTTCCTTGTCCATGGGTTTTCCTCCTGCCATTGCAAAATGGGATTTTATTTTCAACAAAAAGTTTTTGTTGTGGCTTGTCCGATTACACTTATTCGTCATTTATGAATTATCTTGGCGGGGCGTTGCCCCTCCAACCCTCCCCACAAAAGGGGAGAGCCCCTTGTGAATCCCCCGGAAGGGCTCTGCGGAGCCGAGGATTCCGCGGTCAGAGGAATGAATAACTTTAGGAATCATTTATCCCGCGCTCACGGTTAGAATAACTTATACTTTAGCCATGTTACATAATTTGGATTCCATTTGCGCTGTTGCATCCTCAACCCGCAAAAATGGGCTAAAGTAAAAGTTGTCAAAAGGCTTAATCGCGGGATGAACTGCCCGAGAAGCTGTTCCAAGCTTTCATCGCGGAATCCCGGCCCCGCAGGGCCCTAAGGGAGGTTCCAAAGGGAGGAACGCCCTTTGCAGGGTCTGCAGGGGCAGCGCCCCTGCAAAATATATTTGCAACTGCAAATATATTTTCTAAACAAAAAGGAAAGCTAACAAAGGAAATGTTTCACGTGAAATAATTTATTTTGTTTGACAAACCGCCGGCGCCATGTTTTACTTATATATCATTATCTTTAACATTATATCACTATATAATATGGAAAGGTGATTTTCTTGGTTCTCATTTATGTTCTTTTAGGCGTGCTCGTCCTGCTCTTCCTTTGTGAGATGTGGCGCCAGCTCTACAAGCTCAACACCGTCAACAACCTGATCCGCACCTACGAGCACGACGTGGAAAACCCGAAACTCATCGACGAGATGTACGACTTTTGCTTAAAAGACCGCAAGCTGAAAAAGGTCATGGCGAAGCACAATCCGACGAAGGAGGACTTCGACAAGCTCTATCACAAGCTGCTGCTTTGGACGAATTTCCGCAAGTATCGCCGATTCGTGCCGATCTCGTCGTTCTTCGCGGTCTATTCCCTCGATTACCTGCTGTCCCACAAGGACATGGACGCCTACGACCTGTCGAAGAAGATGTGCAATTTCTTCAATATATAACAAATAAACGGCATACAAAAAGCCTTGCTTACTGCGGCGTTTTCACGCGCGCGAAGCGAGGCTTTTTCATTATCGCTGCTTCATCAGCAGCGTTTTCTTGATTTCCAGGTCCTTGACCTGCTTATTCAGCCGCGAGTATTCGAGCTTGTTTTCCATCAGTGTCTGCATCGCGGCCTTTTTCTCTTCGGGGGACGCCGCTTCGTCTGCCTCGTACTGCGCATACTCGATGCGGATGTTCACCTCGTCCATCTCCGCGTACAGCCGCTCGATGATCTTCTCGATCAGCTCCGGATCCTTCAGCTCGTCCAGGTCCTCAAAATCCGTGGGCGTGCCCTCGGCCTCCGCCTTGTCGCCGTTCATGCCGAACAGCGCGCCGCCCGTCACCAACCCGCCGACGAAACCGCCGATGGGGCCGCCGATCAGCCGCCCGACGATGGAGCCGCCCGCGACGAGCGCCGTCTTGCTCCAGAGCGAGCCGAGCTTCTTGTCCTGCCGTTCCGCGTACTTGCGAAACGATTCCCACGGGATTTGATATCCCGCACGGTTCGACTGGCGGTCGCCCTCGATCTCCCCGTCCCGTATCTTTTTTCTCACCGTATATTCGCTGAGGCCGAGCTGCTCCGCAACCTCTTTCACCGTCAGCGTTTTCTGCTCCGTCATGCTTCGTCCTTCTTTCCGCTTCTTTCCATTATAATAGCACGCGCCACAAATAAACGCAATGATATATCGTTGCGTTTATTTATATGTAAGGGAAAGTTATCGTAAATAAAATGGCGGAGCAATAAAAATTTGTTGCTTTAATTAAATTTTAATGTATTTTTATATTGACAAAGCAATATAAAAATATTATCATACGCACAGATAAGGAACCCAAGCAGAATGGAAACCGACAGAAAGGATGAGGCCGATGGAGAAAGCGCGTTTCTACAATCCGCGGACGGGAGAGACGCGGGAGATCGACGTGGAGTACTACGGAGGGGCATATACGGAAGAAAGCTTTTGGGACAAGGTCCGGAGCAAACTGAAATCGGCTGGGCTCCAGCTCATCTACAAAGCGATGCAGCTCTACTACGCGACGGAAAATCCCAATTGCCCGGCGAAAGTTAAAGCGGGCATCTACGCGGCGCTCGGCTACTTCATAGCCCCGCTGGACCTGATGCCGGACTTCGTGCCCTTCGGCGGGTACACCGACGACCTTTCGGCGATCCTCCTGGCGACGATGATGGCGCAGGCCTACATCGACGACGAGGTCAGGGAAAAGGCGCGGCAGAAGCTGGGCAGCATCTTCGGGCGGAAGATCTTGGAAAACCTCCCTGAAGAACAGGCAGCGTGAAAAAAAGTGAAGAGTGATTTGTTGGTCGAACAACAATAAAGGAGGAAAAGAAAATGAGCATGGCAAAAAATGGAATCCTGTTGGCAATCGGCGGTATGGTGGGCGCGTTCATCGCGGCGGTGATGACGAACGACGAGGCGAAGGAGGCGGCGAAAGACGCGGCGAAAGCCTGCAAGGAATTTGCCGCGATGGATCGCCTGATCGACACGCTGCGCATGGAAGGGGAAAAGGCCCTGAAAGTCTGCACCAGCGACGAAGAACGCGAGGCCGTCTATGAGAAGATTCGCGCGTCCGTGATGAAGCTCAAGGACGAACTGCAGGAGCGCGGCGAGGCGCTGATCGCCGAGTTTCGCGCCAAAGCGCTGGCCGAAGCGGCCGGCGGCGAAACCGAGACGGCAAGCGAGGCCGAAGGGCACGTCGAGAATATCCGGCAGACGCTGGAGCGGTTCAGCGAATCCCTGGACGAGACGCTCCGGGCGCTGAATCCCCAGCCCCCCGCCGTGGAAGGCTGAACCAAACGAAAACTGCCGCACGAGGCGCAACGCTTCGGCGGCAGTTTTTGTATGCACATTTTCTAATGTTTCACGTGAAACATTTTTTCGGATTTTATTTCTCTTTTGTGAAAGATGTTTGCTGTGGCTTGTCCGATTACACTTATTCGTCATTGGTGAATTATCTTGGCGGGGCTTCGCCCCTCCAAACCTCCCCACGAGGGGCTGCGCCCCTTCGAGCCCTGCTGATGAAGGCCCTGCGGGGCCAAGATGCCGCGGTCAAAGGAATGAATAACTTTAGGAATCATTTATCCCGCGCTCACGGTTAGAATAACTTATACTTTAGCCCATGTAACATAATTTGGATTACGTTTGCGCCGCTGCATCCTCAACCCGCAAAAATGGGCTAAAGTAAAAGTTGTCAAAAGGCTTAATCGCGGGATGAACTGTCCAAGAAGCTGTTCTGAGCTTCCACCGCGGAATCCTGGGCCCGCAGGCCCTTCTGGGGAGCCGCGAGGGTCTCCCTCGCGTAGGAGAGGATGCAAAGGGGAGGGCGACGCCCTCCCCTTTGAAAAGGAAAAAATGTTTCACGTGAAACATTCGGAAACGATTTCCGTTTTTGTGTCAGGTCCAATGCTATAGCAAAAAAGCATAGCAAATCATGAAGGATAAGCATTGGACAGAGACGTCCGCGGCGCTTATAATAAATAAAGCGCCGCATGCTTTTCTTTTGCATACCGAAAGCGCGGTGGATGGAAAACGTAAAAGGAGTGACGGAAATTGAAAAAATGGTTCACGATGGTGGCGCTGGCGATTTGCGCCTTGACATTGACCGCTTGCGGCGGCGGCCCCGCGAAGAGCTCCGGCTCGTCCGCGCCGAAGGCCGAGGCGCCGGCGAAGAAGGAAGCTGCGCCTGCGGGCAAGCGCGCGCTGGTCGTCTATTTCTCCCGCGCCGATGAAAATTACAACGTCGGCTATATCGAAAAGGGCAATACGAAAATCCTCGCGGAAATGATCGCTGAGGCGACGGGCGCGGACATGTTCGAGATCAAACCTGCAAAGCCCTACCCGAAGGAATACACTGCGACGACGAACTTGGCGAAAAAGGAGAAGAACGAAAAAGCCCGTCCGGAGATTGTCGGCACGATGCCGGACGTTTCGGGCTACGATGTGATTTTCTTCGGCTATCCGATCTGGTGGGGCGACCTGCCGATGCCCTGCTATACCTTCTTTGAAAAAGTGAAGCTGGTGGGCAAGACTATCGCGCCCTTCTGTACCCATGAGGGCAGCGGTCTCGCCGGCACCGACAGTTATATCGCCAGCGCGACGAATACGACCGTGACCGCGGCCCTCGAAGTAACGGGCACGACGGCGCAGAAGAATCAAGACGAGGCGAAGAAAGCAGTCCTCGCGTGGCTGAAAACGATCGGCTTCGGGAAATAACCCCGGCCCGTCCGCGCACAATCGCATAAAAAATGAGGAGCGGCTTCCATCGAGGCCGCTCCTTTTCTATGGAAATCCTATTCATTTCCCGCAAAGCTCCTAACTCCTATCTCCTCATCTCTCACTCTTTATCACTTCCGCCAGCGTCCGCATCATCTGCGGGATGTCGATTGGCTTCGCGATATGGCCGTTCATGCCGACCTCCTTCGCCTTTGCCACGTCCTCGCTGAACGCGTTGGCGGTCATCGCCAGAATCGGAACTTTGGACTGCTCGCCGGGAAGTGCGCGAATGGCCTGCGTCGCCTCGTAGCCGTTCATTTCCGGCATCTGAATATCCATCAGCACCGCGCTGTACGTCCCGGGGCTGGCGGCGGCCACTTTGTCCACGGCCTCCCGACCGTTCATCGCCGTGTCGATCTCGAATCCCGCGCCCATCAGCAGCATCTTCGCGATCTCCCGGTTCACGTCGAGATCGTCCGCCAGGAGCAGCCGCTTCCCTGCGAAAGCCGCCCTTTCGTCAACCACCGGCGCCTCCTTCTGCGTCGCTTTCCGCGCCTCCTTTTCGGCCAGCTCGGGCGCCAGCCGGAGCCGAAAGCGGATGATGAATTCCGTTCCCTCGCCGGGCGCCGTCTCCACGTCAATCGTGCCGCCCATCATATCGACGATGTTCTTCGTGATGGCCATGCCGAGCCCTGTACCCTGTATGCCGCTGACCGTCGAAGTCCGTTCCCGCGTAAAGGACTCGAACACCGTCGCGGCAAACTCTTTCGCCATGCCGATGCCGCTGTCCTTCACCCGAAGCTCGAACGCGGCTTCCGTCTCGTCGGCTCCCGTCTCTGTCAGCGTCATGGAGATCGAGCCGCCCTCCGGCGTGAATTTGTATGCGTTCGACAAGAGATTCAAGAGTACGCGGTTCAGCCGGTTCTTATCGAAATACGTATAGCGGTGCTCAACCTCCGTGGCGTCCACGGTAAACGCCACGCCCTTTTCTTCCATCTGTGCGGCGAACAAATCCCGCATCTCGTCAAAGGCGCGCACGATATTGTCCGGCGCGTACTCCAGCTCCATCTTGCCGCTCTCGATGCGGCTCATTTCCAATATATCGTTGATCAGCGCGAGCAAATGCTTGCTGGACGCGTCGATCTTCTCCAGGAACGCCTCCGTCTTCTCCGGCACCTCTTGGTCGCAGTGCCCCGCCGGGCAGACCTCGCAGGTATCGCATTGGGCGCGCAGACGCTTTGCCAGCTCGATATAGCCGATAATCGCGTTCATCGGCGTGCGGATATCGTGGGACATATTGGACAGGAAGGTGGTTTTCGCCTTGCTGTTCTCCTCCGCCCGCGTCCGCTCGATATCCGCTTCCTGCTCCCGCCGCCGCATCGTCGAATAAATGTTGAACATGATCGCGAGGCTCAGCGAAATCAAGAGCAGCTGAATCGTCGTGTTCTTCAGAAGCGCGCTCTGCAGGGAGTCCATCTTCTCGAACAGATACCGTTCCTCGAAGTCCTTGCGGCTCCGGCCGCGCGCCAGTCCCTGGATTTCCATCTCCCGCGTGTAGAACTCGTTCACGTTGCCGACCATATCCACCATCATATCGTGGGTCGTCTGCTTGATCCACATCGTGGAGGAAAGCAGGATCAGGAACAGCAGGGCGATCCATGAAACGGTGGACTGCCCGAACCGGTGCTGCTTGTCGCGGTTGAACACGAGGCGGAACACCACGAAGCCCAGGATGCTCCAAAACGCCAATATGATATAGCTCTCGGCGGCGAGCGTGTTCATATTCCAAAGCTCCGGCGCAATCAGGAACAGGCTGAACAGCGCGGAAAAAATGACGCCCAGCGCGCCCGTCAGCCGCGTCAGCCTGTCGTCTCCAGCCGAAACGTAGGCCGCCGCCGACGTGTAGCAATAGGCGATCGTCGCGCCCACCGTCGTCACGTCGACGATCCAGCCCGTCGCCGTCCGTCCGAAGAACGGGATGATCAGCGAAATGACCATGATGAAAAGCACGGCGTTTTTCGGCGTGCGGTCCTTCGTCAGCGCGGCGAACCAAGCCGGAAGGATATCCTCCGCCGCCATCGTGTAGATCAGGCGGCTGGCCGCGACGTACATACCGATCAACCCGGTGACCACGCCGCCCAGTACCGCCGCGCCGAGAATCACGACGCCCGCGTCTCCCATGGCTCCATGGGCGGCGAAAAAGGTCGGCAGCCCCGCGAGGCCGTTCATGCCGTCCGCCAACGAAGCCATATAGTCGCGCCACGTCCTGCATCCCTCCGGCAGCACCGTGACCGCCAAAAGCGTCAGCAGCGTATAGGCCAGGAAACTTGCAAGGACGGAAAGCCCAATGATGAAGGGGATTTTTTTCGGGGAAAACGCGACCCCCGTCGCGGAGTGGGAAATCGACTCAAACCCGATGAACGCCCACGGCGCGAGAGCCGCGACATGAAAAATTTGGAGCGGCACGGAGCTGTCCGAGGAAAAAGGAGGAACGAAAGTCGCGGCAATATTCCCATGAACGTTCAGCGCCGCGCCGAAAACGATGAGAATGCCGCCCAGCAGGAAAAACGCGAACACCGTCTGCGTGTGCGCGGCCAGCCGTTTGCCGCCGATAACCAACGCGCCGAAAAACACGATGGCGGCGTCGGACAGCAAAATCTCGCCGAGCCAAACGTCATACCCCGCGATACTGTAATGGAAGCCGAACTGGAACACGCCGCCCAAAAGATTTCGCACAATCAGCGACAGCGCGGTGGCGTTCGCCCAAAGGATCGCGATATACGTCAGCGCCAGGAACCATGCGCTGAAAAAACCGTGGTCGTAGCCGAAAATGTGCTTCGCGTAGGAAAACGTGCCGCCCGCGTCCGGGTACTTCTTCATCATCGCGATATAATTCCAGCCGATGACGAGCATCACGAGAGAACCAATCAGCATGCCGACCGTCGTGCCAATCGGCCCCGCAATCGGCAGGAATGTCGTCCCTGGCATGACGAACGCGCCCCATCCCACGGCGCAGCCGAAAGACAGCGCCCACGCCGCCACCGGGGAAAGATATCGGGAAAGCCCCGTCTCGCTCGCTCTTATTTCCTTCGGATTGTTCATGACAGATTCCTCTCCTTGCACTATCGGGAATCGGGAACGATGCCCGCCCGCGCCTTCTTTCAAGAGCAGGATGCCGGCGCGCATGGATGAATGCTGTTTATTATGATTTGATTTTATCATAAAACATCGGCCCACGCCACAGGCGAAGAAGCGCCGCAAACTCTGCTCTGCGACGATGCCGAAACCTTTTGCATAAAAATTTGCGTCCATGCAGCACGGAACTGACTTTTGCGAAGTCCCGCCAAACTTCCCCCTTGCAAATTGCGCGGCGTATTATAAAATAATACATAGTACGGACAGCGATTCTTTGTTGTTTTTAGTAGGAGGGGTTGGACATGAAACGAAACAAGCTCTATGCCGCGTTGATGGCGGCGATGATCGGCGCGAGCTTCCTGACGGGCGTGCCGGCGTGCTCCGAGGCGGCGACGCGGGCGGAAATCGCGGAAATGGAGGCGCCGACAGACGGCGACCTTTACTATTGGACGGAAGATTCCTTTGCGAAAGAGACCATCGTTTCCTTTGTCGAGGACGTGACGGACGAGGCAAGCGAGAATTTCATCCCGGTCGCCGACCGCGTCGCGGTCTTTGATATGGACGGCACCTTCCTCTGCGAGACGGCGCCCTTCTATTTCGACCATATGCTCTTCCTCAAGCGCGCACTGCACGATCCGAACTATACGCCGTCCAAAGAGGACAAGGAGTTTGCGCTCGGCCTCGAAAAGTGGCTGAAAAACAGGGACTCGAGCGACATCCTGAGCCAGAGCGCGCCGCATCAGTCCTCCGTCTTTGTCGGCACCTCGTACGCCGACTACGAAGCGTATGCGAAGCGGTTCATGGAAACGCCGGTGGAGGGGTTGGCTCCGCTGAAATGGGGCGAGGCGTTTTACCTGCCGATGATCCAGGTGATGAAGTATCTGCAGGCCAACGACTTCAAGGTTTATGTGGTTTCCGGCACCGAGCGGGAGCTGTCCCGCATCCTCGTCTGCGATTTGCTGGACATTCCCACCGAGCGCGTCATCGGCACCGACATAAAAACGCTGGCGACGCATCAGGGCGAGACCGACGGTCTCCAATATACGTATCAGCGCGACGACTCTTTGATCCGGGGCGGTTTTGTCATCAAGAACCTCAAGATGAACAAGGTATCGGCCATCGTACGCGAGATCGGGCGGAAGCCGGTTCTTGCTTTCGGCAACAGCTCCGGCGATTCCGCCATGCTGAATTACACGATCAGCGGCAATAAGTATCGGAGCGCGGCTTTCTTCCTGCTGTGCGACGACCTGGAACGCGAGATCGGGAATCTCAACAAGGCGGCGAAATGTAAAGAGCTCGCCGACACCTATGGCTGGATCCCCGTCTCCATGCGGGACGACTTCGCGACAATCTACGGCGAGGACGTGACCCGCACCTCAAAGCCTTAAGGAAACACCGAACAAGTCCCTCCATGCCCTTGCCGGGTCTTTTTCCGTCATGCTGCGTCAGAGGCCGTTCGACGTAGCGATGCTACGCCTTCACGCCCTCTTTCTTGCCTGACGAAAAAATCCTTCGACAAGGTCACGAATTGACTTATTCGTTGTTTCCTTAAAGAAAAGGAGTCTGTCTTATGACCATTTGCCAACTCGGACGGAAAGCGTCCGTCCTCTTCTGCACTTGTTTGTGGCTGCTCGCGAGCGGCTGCGGTTCCCAAGCGAGCAGCGGCGCTCCGCCTGCCCCAAAGCAGGAAGCCGCCGCGCCGAAACAGGAGACCGCCGCCTCCAAACAGGCGACAGCCGCGCCGGAAGCGAAAGACGCAGCCGTTGCTCCGTATGTCATGGCGGCGGAAGATTTCGGCAATCTGGCGTTGGACGATCCCGCGCTGCCCGTGTACGACCGCTATACGCTGAGGGAACGCCGGGCCAAAGGCCTGCCCGTCGCCCTGCCCGCGGTCGCTCCCTATGAGAAGCAGAAGACGGCCTATCTCACCTTTGACGACGGTCCCGACGAAAAGAACACGGACGCCATACTGGATATCCTGAAGCAGGAAGGCGTCAAGGCCACTTTCTACGTCGTGGGCCGGAACGTCGACGCCTATCCCGAGACCGCCAGGCGCATCTTTGCCGAAGGCCACGCCCTGGGCAATCACAGCTACGATCACGACTACGACCGCCTCTATGCTTCCGTGGACAACTATCTGGAGGAAATGGAAGAGGCGGACGAAGCCGTCTATCGTTTGATCGGGATGCGTCCGCTGATTACCCGCGCGCCCGGCGGCCGCATGAGCCATTTCGACGAAGCGTACGACGCCGTGACCGCGGACAACGGCTATGTGGAGCACGACTGGAACGTGAGCTCGGCCGACTCCGACCCCAGCGGCCCGGTCGCGCAGGATTTCATCGACAACATTGCCGGGCAGGCGGTGATGGACAGCGCCATCATCCTGATGCACAGCTCGGCGGGTCACGAGGAAACCGTCAAGGCCCTGCCGGAAATCATCCGCGTCCTGCGGGAAAAAGGCTACGCCTTCGGCGTGGTGACGCCGATGACGCCCCAGCCCTGGTAAAACGCCGTTCATACCGCCGCCGGGTTTTCCTTGCATATCAAAATCAGCTGTGCTATGTTGTCTGCAGGAGCTCTTTTAAGGTTCATGAGCAAGACTATATTAAAAGGATACGGAGGTATGTGCAATGAATTGGAAGAAAGCAGCTCTCGGATTGATGGCGGGACTTGTTTCCGCGACGATTCTCGCGGGGTGCGGCGGAGGCGGCGGCACAAAAACCGACGGCGATCCCAAGAAGCCGGCGGCGACGCCCTCGGCGCAGCTGGAACTGAAGGGCGAGCCGAGCTCGACGTTCCAGTTCGGCAGCAAGACCGCGAAGATTTACGAATTGAAAGGCCCCGCGGCGGACAAGGATTTCATTTTCACCGGCGAACGTGTCGTTTACGCGAACGGCGCCATCTATCTCCATGGGGAAGCCTCCGACGGCAAGGGAGGCGACGTCAAGGGCCTGTACAAGCTGCCCTTGAAGGGTGACGAGATCACCGGAAAGACAATGGTGGCGAAAAGCGACGGCGACGACGCCGACAAACGCAATCTGGCCGTCTGCCGCGACAAGGTGCTGTTCAAGCTCATGGACGGGGACAAGTTAGGCCTATACAACGGCAGCAGCCTCGAAAAGAGCGACGGCAAATGGAAGGACGACTATGACAGCATGGTGGGCTTCGCCGAGGGAAGCGAGCTTCTGATGGTGCGCGGCACCGACAAGGTGTGCGTGGCCAATCAGGAGCTGTCCGATATCAAGAACGTAAAAGTCGTGGTCGACGACGCCAAGAAGGCTCTGAAGCTGGAAGACGCGGTGATGCGTCCGGTCTATGCCGACGCCAACGAGCTGTTCCTGAGCACGCCCCTCAGCTTCGAGAATTTCATTACCGATCTCGTCGTCTTCGACAAGAAGGGCAAGCTGCTCGCCCGCTATGCCGGCCTGAAGGACGACCCAGCCGACTGGGCCGTGACGAAGCATTATCTCGTGCAGGCCAGCGCCACCGGCGACGTGCTGATTTACGACCGTTCCAACGGCAAGATGGTCTTCAATGCCAGGGTCAATCAGTTTGTGCCGCGGTATCTTTACTCCATGGGCGGCGACATGATCCTCGCCTGCGACAACGTGACGAAGTTCTACATCCTGAAGCTGGAGTAATTAAAACATAATGCCTCTGGCTGCCGCAAGCGTGATAATGTCGCGGCGTAAAACGGAAAGACGAAAGGGGCGCCGCCTATCCGGACGGACGCCTCTCAACCGGGATACTCCCCTCATAAGAGCCAGTGAAAAGCAAGCAGTCTCTTATAAGGGGAGTATTTATTATTTATGTGAGCGCAGCGCAAGGCTTGCTCGACGGACACAGGATTATAGGGGAAGCGTTGGGTGACATAAAAGCGTGACAGTTGTAACAGAATTTTCTTGACAATGATTTTTGGCGACATATTATATAAGGTAAGTAGAAAAATTTTGAAAAGCGTCAATTTTGGGAGGTCTGCCTTGTATCTATAGGTAGAAAACAACAAAGGTTAATATTCTGCGGGGAGGAATCATTATGGCGGAACAATCCAGAGGGACAAAATTCACGAAGGAACAGATCGAAAAGGCAATGCAGTGCAAGAACGCCGACGAACTCTTAGCGCTGGCGAAGGCTGAACACTATGACATGACGCGGGACGAGGCCGAGGCCTACATGGCGGAGATGGCGGACATAGAGTTGGACGAAGCGACACTGAAAAAGGCGGCCGGCGGCGTTTGCTGGGATAATTGTCCGACGGAAGGAAGCTGCTCCCACCATGTCTGCGGGACCGTGGGCTGGGAAAACTTCAAGGGTTGTTAATGTAAGGAGGGGTTCATCATGGCAGTCAACAGAAAAGAAATCACAAACGAGCAGATCATGAAGGCGGCGCAGTGCAGGACCGCGGACGAACTGATGGCGCTGGCGAAGGCCGAGGGCGTTGATATTACCAGGGAAGAAGCCGAGGCATACCTGGCGGAGCTGGCCGACGTTGAGTTGGACAATAACGCGTTGGGGAAGGTAGCCGGGGGCGATTGCTATCATTACTGCCCGCCGGATTGCCACAATTGTCCGAGTGACATTTAACATTCCTGCCATTAAAGCCTCTCTCACAGAGGGAGGCGGCAGCCCTCAGGGCTACGGAGAGAGTTTTTAGAGTGTTTCTGCTTCAGATAAGGAGGTTTTCATCATGGCGATCAACAAAAAAGAACTCACAAACGAGCAGATTGTGAAAGCTATGCAGTGCAGGACTGCAGACGAGCTGATGAAGCTGGCGAAGACCGAGGGCTTTGACATTACCAGGGACGAGGCCGCGGCGTATCTGGCGGAGCTGGCCGATCACGATCTGGACGAGGCGGCGCTGCAGGCTGCCGCCGGCGGCACCGGTCCTTATGATGCGCAACGAGACGGCAAAAAATGAAAAAGTTGATTGATCATAAAAGAGGAGATTTTCATCATGCCGATCAATAACAAAGAAATCACAAAAGAGATGATTGAAAAAGCCATGCAGTGCAGGACCGCCGACGAGCTGACGGCGCTGGCGAAGGCCGAGGGCTTTGACATTTCCAAAGAAGAAGCCGAGGCGTACATGGCGGAGCTCGACGATATGGAACTGGACGAACAGATACTGAGAAATGTTGCGGGCGGTACCTGCATAACGGATGGCACGAGTTGCTGGACGCTTAATTGATTGAAGTTATAAGTTGGCGGTACCATTATTCTATTTTCTTGTGAGGAGATTTTCATCATGCCGATCAGTAAGAACGAACTCACAAAAGAACAGCTCATGAAAGCCATGAAGTGCAGGACCGCCGACGAGCTGAGGGCGCTGGCCAAATCGGAAGGCGTTGACATTACCGGGGAAGAAGCCGAAGCGTACCTGGCCGAACTGTCGGAGTTTGAGCTGAAAGACGGAGAGCTCAAACGCGCTGCGGGCGGTTTTTGCGGAAATGATTGCGAATGTCCCAGCTTTTGCACGGAGTATAAAGCACCTTATTGAACATAATTGAAAGGAGGGGTTTATCATGCCGATCAACAAGAAGGAACTCACTAAAGCACAGGTCGCGAAGGCCATGCAGTGCAAGACCGCCGACGAGCTGATGGCGCTGGCGAAGGGCTCTGGATTTGACATTACCAAAGCAGAAGCCGAGGCGTATATGGCGGAGCTGGCCGACGTGGAGCTGGACGGCGAGCAGCTGCTGAAGGTGGCCGGCGGCGGATGCTACCCGGACTGCAAAAACGATTACTGCTTCGAAAACTGATGGTGAAGCCGGTTCCATAAGGAACCGGCTTCACAACGTCATGATTCTCTGCGTAAACGGGAGCAGTAGATATAAAAAATTATTTTTCCCATAAGCGTCAATTTTTGAAAGCCTGTCTTGTATATAATAGTAAAAGTGAAACAAAGAAAGTTTTAAGGAGGCGTTCATCATGAAGATCGACAAGAAAGACCTGACAAAAGAAATGGTGGGACAAGCGATGCAGTGCAAGACCGCTGACGAGCTGATGGCGCTGGCGAAGACCGAGGGCTTTGACATTACCAAAGAAGAGGCCGAGGCGTATATGGCGGAGCTGGCCGACTTCGAGATGGACGGGGAGCAGCTGAAGAACGTGGCCGGCGGCGGAGATTGCTATAACCTCTGCCAGCATTGTCCGAATGATTGGTAAGAGAAAAGTTATCTCCGCATTCCAATTTATCATGAAGTCCGTCGGTTCATGACAGAGGGCCATGCAGGCGATTTCCCCTGCATGGCCCTCTTTGCAAAAGCGGATAGTAATCGGAGAGAGATTCGGTTAAAATTATACCAGAACGACTACTACAACTGCCGCGACTTCGGTTTCGGCTGCGGCAGTCGTAGTTGTAGCGGTACATTGAGCTTCAACTGCCGCCACTTCAACTTCTATACTGACCTGTACATCGCCGCCGCCTGCGACCAGCTTCAGATCTGATTGTGTCAGGGACTTCGGCGACGCCGGAAGAATCATATAGCGGATATCGTCGGTGTTCTGGATGATGCGGACCTCCGCGCCCTCCGGGATCACGACGTCCTTCTTCTCAACCTTGTTCAAAAAGTTTTTGGCGATGGTCTGTACGGCTTCCTTCGTTCCTTCGTGAGGCAATACCAGATACTTGACCAGTTTCGGCTGCTCGATGACCTTATAGGTTACGCCTTCGTCAAGGACGAACCCGGCTTCGTTCAGGACGCCCTCCGGGTCTTGGAGGAAACGTTTCTTGTACGCCTCGTCGTTCCAGCATTTCGATACGACTTCGCCGTATTTTAAGGCATTCGGTTTCTTGTCAGCCATGGGTATCATCCTTTCTTCCTATAATCAAGTAACCCTATAGTAAATATAAGGGCACGTTGAAAAATTTGCAAGCCCTTTACGAATATTATTTAGGTAAAAATTTATCTGTAAGTGTCATTTTTTGAAGGGCTGTTTTGTATATATAAGCAGAAGGATGAAACAAAAAGAATTTTAAGGAGGCGTTCATCATGAAGATCGACAAGAAAGACCTGACAAAAGAAATGGTTGGACAAGCGATGCAGTGCACGACAGCCGAAGAGCTGATGGCGTTGGCAAGGGCCAAGGGCTTTGACCTTTCCAAAGCAGAAGCCGAGGCTTACATGGCGGAGCTGGCCGACGTGGAGCTGGACGAAGCTCAGCTGAATAAGGCGGCCGGCGGCGGATGCTACCCGGACTGCAAAAACGATTACTGCTTCGAAAACTGATGTGGACCCGGCATCACCAATGTCACGGAAAAGGGCCATGCGGGCGAGTGATTTCCCTGCATGGTCCTTTTGGTATGTGTTATAATAAAATCTGTAGTACTGCGACATATAGTGCAGGCGCGCTTATCCCGACGATAGGAAGTTTGGAGAGGGGATTGGGCACATGAAAAGCAAGGAAAAACGTGAAATCTATTTTTTCAGCCGTTTGGCGAAGTCGATTTACGAGGACGCCGAAGCGCTGGACGCGCTGCACTATTGCCGCCGATTCACCGATATATTGAGGACTCTGCAATATTACGGCTATCTGGCGGACATGACGCTGGACGAATACGTCGAGACCGCGCTGAAGGCGGCCGACGACCTCAAATACTTTCTCGACCCGGATACGGGCGATTTTTCCGAGGACGCGGTGTCCAACGCGGACGAGGCGGCGTTCCGAGGTTCTTTTCAGCAGCACCACGACCTGATTCTGCAGCTGATAGGCATTTCCAACGGGCCTGCTCTCTTCCCGCTGATCGTGGAGGTGGAGAACGGAAAGGTCCGCGGCAATCTGGAACGCCTGCACCGCGCGGCGCAATGGTTCGGCATTCCCTACGCCGCGCCCGCGTCGGGCGAAAACCGCTGGAGAAAGCCGCAGCCCGCGCCGCGGATCGAGCGCGTGCTGAACTGCACGAAGCCCGGCGAGAGGAACCTGCAAATCGCATACGGCAAGCCGGTCGGCGCCGAGGGCAGGCTGACCCTCAATATCTGCCGCCGCAATTCGCCGGACCGGGGGCTGCCCGTCATGGTGTACTTCCACGGCGGCAATTTTCAGACCGGGCAGCCGGAGGAATGGCTGGGCAACAAATTCAGCGAGTCGCTGAACGTCGTTCACGTCAGCGTGGCCTACCGTCTGGGGGCGCTGGGCTTCAATCCGCTCCCCGCGCTTCGGACCGGCGACGCGGAAGAGGACAGCGGCAATTTCGTGCTGCTGGACATGATCGCCGCCCTGCGGTGGGTGCAGCGGAATATCGCGGCCTTCGGCGGCGACCCGGGCAACGTGACTGTCAGCGGTTATTCCGCCGGAGGACGCGCAATCACGGTATTGTTGACCAGTCACCTGGCCCGCGGACTTTTCCATCGGGCCGTCTGCTTCAGCGCCGGCTTCCTGGTCTGCGAGCCGGAGCCTTCGCGCCGGATCTTCGCGGAGCGCTTCGCCCCTCTGGCTGTGGAGGACGGCGTAAAAGAATCGAAAGAGGAAGCGGAGGCCTGGCTGCTCTCCGAAGCCGGGGAAGACCGAAAAACGGCGCGGCAGTGGCTTTACGGTCTGTCCGGCTCCCGCATCGCCGGCATTTTCCCTCCCGCGTGGGGGCGCATGGAATCGTTCCCCATCTTCTTCCGGGACGGGACGGTGGTGCCGTCGTCGTCCTTTGACGATCCCGATATGAACCACGTTCCGGTGCTCGTCTTTTACAGCACGGACGAGTTCAGCATCCTGGCCGACGCCGACGCCTGGTTCCGGCAGCGGCGGAAAGCGCAGACGCCGGAACAACCGGATGCGACGCTGGAACAGGACAAGGCTTTCAGCATAAAATACGGCAGCCTGATCTGGGGGGATTTCAATTCCCATCAGCTGGCGGAAAGCCTGTACCCCCATCTGGACGCGCCCATCTATATCGGGAAGTTCCATTACGGCCATGAGGCCAAGGATTTCGGCGAGGAATTTACCCGCCGGTACGGCGCGCTGCACGGCGTGTACCTGCCGTTCCTGACCGACCAGTACAAGAGCCCATGGAAGCGGGGCAACGATTTCTTCGAGCATGCCGGGGCCGAGTATTTAGGCTCGCAGTTTTTCAGCTACATCGGTCAGTTCATGGATACCGGCGACCCGAACTTCGACGAAAGGGAAACGCCCTGGAAGGCGTGGACGCCGGAGATGCAGTTTGAGATGTTTTTCGACGGCGACAGGCAGCGCGGATATGTGAAGCCGGGCAGGAACGAGTACAGCTTCGAGGACGTGGCGGCCCGGTTTGACGCCGATCCGTCGGTCTCGGAGGAAAACAAGGCTTTCATCGCCGCCCGTGTTTTCAATCACCGCATTTTCAGCCGCGAGTGGGACGCCCGTTACGGGAACCCGCCCGATCCGATGCTGCGCAATTCACTACGGTCCAATCGGGAGGATGAAACAAGATGAAACAATACATCGTCGACGCGTTCACGGACAAGCCCTTTGCGGGCAACCCGGCGGCGGTCTGCGTCATGGACGCGCCGCTGCCAGACAGCTTCATGCAGATGCTGGCCGTGGAAAACAATTTCTCGGAGACGGCGTTCCTCCTTCGGGAAGGAGAGGGGTGGCGGCTCCGCTGGTTCACGCCGGGGACGGAGGTCGATCTCTGCGGCCACGCGACGCTGGCCTCATCGTTCGTGATGCTGAATTACTACGAGAAGGAAAAGGACAGCGTGCGTTTTTTCACCCGGAGCGGCGTTTTGACCGTCACGCGGAAGGGCGGACTGTACGAGATGGACTTTCCCGTCTGTCCGCAGCGTGAGATTCCGGTCACGGATGAAATAGAGGCGGCCTTCGGCGTCCGTCCCGTCAAGGCGCTCCTTGGTCCGGATCTCGTCTGCGTCTTTGCCGACGAGGAAGAAATCCGGCGTATGACGCCAAACCAAGCGCTGCTATGGAAACTGGACGGCAGGGGACAAATCGTCACCGCCCGCGGCGCGGAAAGCGACTGCGTATCCCGCAGCTTTTTCCCGAAGCTCGCCATCCCCGAGGATCCTGTCTGCGGCTCGGCGCATTGCCAAATCGCTCCCTACTGGGGCGAGGTCATGGGCAAGACGGAAATCCACGCCTATCAGGCGTCGAAGCGGGGCGGCCATCTTTACTGCCGCCTGACGGGGAACGGACGCATCGCCATCAGCGGCGAAGCGGCGCTGGTCGCCGTCGCCGAGATCGTCGCGAAACCGTGATACAGACGTACAAAAAGCTGCAAGCGAAAAGGCTTGCAGCTTTTTGTATGGGAAGGGGATTTTTTCGGAAAGGTTTCCAATCACACTTTGAACTGGCCCGTGGCCGATTGCAGCTCCGTGGCGAGGTCGGCCAGCGAATGGGAGGCCGACGCGATCTCTTCGCTGGACGCGGACTGCTCCTCCGCGGCCGCCGAAATGGTCTGCGTCTCCTCCGACGTGGAGCGGCTCACTTCGTCGATGGTATCCATCGCGGTGACGATGCCCTGCATCCCTTTCGAGACCTTCTGCACCTCGTCGTTGATTTCCACCATCTCCGACTTGATCGACGCGACCCGTGCCGTGATGTCCTGGAACTGTTCGCCCACTTCGCGGATGGCCTGGGTGCCGAGCGCCACTTCGTTAGTGCCCGCTTCCATGGCGACAACCGCGTCTGCCGTATCTCCCTGGATGACGGCGATGCGTTCCTTGATTTCCTCCGCCGAGAGCTGGGACTGCTCGGCGAGCTTTCGGACTTCCTCCGCCACGACGGAGAAGCCGCGGCCCGCTTCGCCTGCCCGCGCCGCCTCGATGGCCGCGTTCAGCGCGAGGAGGTTCGTCTGGTCGGCGATGGCCGAGATGCTTTCAACGATCTGACCGATCTGCTTCGAGTTTTCGCCGAGCTTCTTGACGACCTGCGCCGAGTTCGCCACGCTCTGCTCGATGCCGTTCATCTTTTCCATGGCGTTGTTCATGAGCTCCGCGCCGTGATCCGCCGCGCCCGCCATCTGCTCGGTGTTTTCCGTGACGACCGCCGCTTTTTCCGTCATGGTGTTGATGTCGATGAAGGCCGCGTCGATGTTTTGCTTGGCGCTGTCAACGCTGGCAAGCTGCTTGTCCATGCCGCCCGCCACTTCGACGACGGTCTGTGCGACGTGGGTAGCCGCCTCCGCCGCCTGCTGGGAGCTGGCCGTCAGTTCTTCGCTGGAGGCCGCGACCTGCTCGGCGCTGTTCGCCATCTGGGTAATCAGTCCGCGCAGATTTTTCAGCATGGCGTTGAACTCTTCCGACATCAGGCCAATCTCGTCGCTGGACGTGACGGGCAGCGGCTCCAGCCGCAGATTGCCCTGCGACATCTCGCCCATGTGGCCGACCAGTCCGTTAATCTGCTTGACGACCCGCCCGATGACAAACCAGGAGATCGCGCCGATAACGACCAGCAGCACGATAACCGCAATGGCGATGGTCCGAATGAAGCCGGACTGGATCTCGTCGAGCTCCTTTGTGGGGATGCCCATGAACAGCATGCCCACGACCTGGCCGTTCTGGTTCTTGAGCGGCTTGTACGCGCTCAAATAACGGTTGCCCAAGACTTCCGCGTAGCCGGAGAAGGATTTTCCCTCCTGCAGGACGGTCTTGATGATCGCTTCCGAGGCTTTCGTCCCCACCGGGCGTTTCCCTGCGGCGTCCTGGAACGTAGTCGCGACGCGCGTGTCCTTGTTGAACATCGTCACGTTGTTGCCCGAGAGCTGCCCCAACTCGTCCAGCAGCTTATTGTCGTCGTTGAACTTCTTCCCGCCTTTGTAAAGACCGTCCGGCTTGGATTCCCAGGCCCCCGGATAGCGGGCTTCCAGCACGGCGTTGATTTCCTCCAAGTCGTGAATCGCTTTTTCTTCAAGGGCAACGCCAAATCCTTGGTCCGCCGTGAAATATCCGAGTACGCCGACGATGACGCAGGCGACTGCCAATAGGATGTTGAACGCCAATATCGCTTTTCCCTGTAATTTCATTTCCCTGATTCTCCTTTTCTGGCTGTAGCTGCCTGCAAAGAAGCAACAGCCTTGCTCATACTGCCTTCTTCTCGTTTCGTTCCGTTCCTGTGCGTTCCTTGCATCAACTCCTCCTTTGGACCCATAGTTCCGTTTCTGTATCGTTTCATACTAACCTGATTATATTTTATTCCTCCTGTCGGAATGCGAACAATAACCGATTGGGCGCGGCCTATCCAAACGGGCGAAGTCTTGGTTCCTATTTTCGTATATTTGCAGACAAATGGCTCAGTCTTATGATATTATGAAACTGCCCGCCTTCAGTGCGTGTCGTGAAAGCGGGCAGCCATCATGCTGAGGATATGGCGGACAAGGAGAAGGACACGATGGAGCCATTCGACTGGAAACAAAAATTTGACGTTTCGTATACATGTTTAGACAGTACCGACGGATTCGACCGTTATCACATCGAGAATGAAACCGGCGACGGAACGATTACCTCGTGCACGGTTTGTCCCGGCCTTCAGGCGATCCTGCTGGATTTTCGCCTGCGCCGCTGCGACAATCTGCTGACGCTGAACAAGGACGTCATTGATATGGGATATTGCATCGACGGGCGTTTTGAGTGCAACGTCAACAGGCAGTACTGCTACTTCGCTTCCTCCGGGGATTTTTCCCTGGGCTTCTTCGGGAAGCAGGAATCCCACGGCATATTTCCGGCAGGGCAGTATCAGGGCATTAACATTTTTCTTGATGAGAAGCAGTTCCGGCAGAGTCATGCCGAGTTGCTGCGGGAACTGGATATCCGTATGGAGCGGATCCATGCGCTGGCGGATCGGAGATTCCGCTGTTACGTGCTGCGCCGCAGCCCGAAGCTTGCAGCCATCGAGACGGCGATTGCGGACGGATTCAGGGCCAAAAGCCTTCCACGTCTGCGAGTCAAGATGATGGAACTGCTGTTGTTCCTCAGTAATCTGGACGATGCCGCAACCCGTGAGCGGCCGGCCTATCTCAACAAAAGGCATGCGGCGCTTGCCGAGGCTGTGCATGAACGCTTGACGGCCGATGGATTCGGGCACATCACGATAGAACGGTTGGCGGCTGAATTGGGCGTGGGGACTACGGCGCTGAAGACGTCGTTCAAAACCGTTTACGGCGTCCCGATCTACCAGTACCAGAAAGATTTGCGCCTCCAAAAGGCGCAGCGGCTGCTTCGGGAAACGACGCTCCCCGTTTCCGACGTCGCCGCGGAAGTCGGCTACGCAAATCCGGCCAAGTTTTCTTCGGCGTTCAAGAAGAGATTCGGCGTTTCACCCACGGAATATAAAAAACGGCAGGCCGAATCCGAAGAGGCGGAATGAGAGACCCTGTCATAACCTTTCCTGCGGCGGGCACCGCAGGGACGTTGTTCATATTTCCTTTCTGCTGTCGATGCAGCAAAGAAACGCGTTCGCGATAAGCGGCGCGTTTCTTTTTTGCGCTGCCGCCGTTTTGAAAGTAGGAATGAAGGAATTTTCTGCCGCAGGAATTCCCCCTGGGCTGTCCGTTGAAATCTTTGGACGGACGGATGCGGGATGTTCCGTAAAAATGATATAATAGAGGCGTATCAGAACTGAACGGGGGGAGTATCATGAAGAACATCATCGCAATCAACGGCAGCCCGCGCAGGAACGGCAACACGGCGGAGCTCCTGCAGCATGTCCTGCGTGGCGCGGAGGAGGCGGGGGCGAAGACGGAGCTGGTCCATCTTTACAGCCTGAAGTACACGGGCTGTCTCAGCTGCTTCTACTGCAAGCGGAAGGACGTCGCGCACGGCGTCTGCGCGCTGAAGGACGACCTCGCGCCGGTCTTGGAGCGCATAAAGCAAGCGGACGCGCTGATCATGGGCGCGCCGATCTATTTCATGAACTTGTCTGCCGGGATGTTGGCGTTCATCGAACGGCTCTTCTTCTCGAACTACATTTACAGCGAGGAGATTCCCACGGTGTTCCCGAAGCCGCTGCCCCACGCTTTCATTTACACGATGAACATGACGGAGGCGCATGCAGAGCAGTTCAATATGAGGGAGCGGCTTGGTTTTTATGAGGGCTCCGCCACGCGGATCCTGAAGGCGGAGACGAAAACCCTCTGGGCGTATAATACGTATCAATTCAGCGACTACTCGAAGTATGAGTCCTCAATCTTCAACGAGCCGGAAAAGGCGGCCTACCGCAAAGAGGTCTTCCCGAAGCAGTGCGAAGAAGCGTATGAAATCGGAAAATCGCTGGCGGAGTGAAGGGACGCGGAGCGCATCATGCAAAGCAAAACGACGACGAAGGATTTGATTGCCCGCTCCCTTGTCCGGTTGGCGGCGACGAAAAGCCTCGACAAGATCACGATACAGGAAATCGCGGCGGACTGCGGGCTGACGAAGACGACTTTTTACAACCATTTCCGGGACAAATACGACCTGATCGTCTGGGCGTATGCGGAGCCGGTGCGGAAAATCACGGGCCGCCTCGGAAGAGGGGACTGCGCGGTGGACGACGCCATCCTGGACATCGTCCGATATTTCGACGAAAACAGGAAATTCATCCTGAACGCGCTGCAAAACACCTCGGGGCAAAATTATTTCCTGCATCATGTGGCACGGATTCATTACGTGGTTTTGCGGGAGTTCGTGACCCGTGACCACGGGGGCGGAGCCGGAAGGCCGTCGCCGAAGCTCGAGGTCCTGATGAAGCTTTACGCCTACGGGACAGTGCAGATGGTTTGCGAGTGGCTGCTGGACGGGACGCCGATCCCGGCGGAGGAGTTCGCGGCCTTCCTGGAGGCCGGTATCCCGGAGGAACTAAAGCCCCTGCTGTATCCTGCGAAAGTTGACGATTTGCTGAAATCGTAAATTGAAAACGGATGACGTGAATGATACAATTTTTGTAGCATCTTGAACAAAACGGGGGGTTTTTCATGAGCATTTACGGACAAACCAAGGGAACGCCGCTGGAGCAGCTTTCGGAAATGATGGCGAAGGCCGAGGCCAACGGCACGATGATGTATTACGCGCTGGCGCGTCTCGCGAAGGAGCAGGGGCTTGCCGACGCGTCCAAGACGTTCATCGACGCCGCGAATCAGGAGGCGGTGCACGCCGGATTCTACGCGACGCTGAACGCCAAGGTGCCACAGAACTTCTGGATGCTGGTGCGCGGCGTGATGGCCGCCGAATATGCCGGCGAGAAAACGGTCAAGGATTTCGCGGACAAATATCGCGCCGCAGGGCTGACCGAGGCCGCCGACGAGATGGAGATTTTCGCGAAGCAGGAAGGCCACCACGGCGAGATGATGGAGGCGCTCCTGAAAAAGTACAAGCCGGAAGCGCTGGACGTGGAAGGCAAGACCATCTATGTCTGCGGCTGCTGCGGCTACGAATACATCGGCGACCTCGACGCCGAGCCGGAGGACTTCGTCTGCCCGGTCTGCGGCATGCAGAAAAAGGTGTTCAAGAAGAAAGCGTAAGGGGGAACGCCGCATGGAAATCAAAGCAGTCAAGCTCTATGAGAACGGATTTATGACCCAGCCCTTTGCCATGGGGCTGGAGGACGGCGAGGACAAGTTCGACAAAAGCGTGAAATACCGAAGCACCTTGCAGAATTTCCTCATCGACCTCGGCGGCGAAGTCATCCTCGTCGATACCGGGATGCCCGTCGAGCAGCCGGATATGGCGGCAGACGTGAACGCTCCCATCTATCTCGGGTCGCGAATTGACGATTATGTGACGGCGCTCTCGAAGCTGGGCTACAAAAAGGAGCAGGTGACGAAAATCCTCGTCACCCACAAGCACCCCGACCACACGGGCGAGCTGCGCAGCTTCCCCAACGCGAAGATTTACATTTCCCGCGTCGAGGCGGACGCGATGGAACTGAAAGGCGACAATGTCGTCCGGGTGGACTTCGAGGACGGCGCGTATGCGAATTTTGACAAGTGCAAGAAAATCGCCGACGGCGTCTATTACATCTTCGCCCCCGGTCACACCACGGGCAACAGCATCGTCATCGCGGAAAACGAGGGCCTGCATTACCTGATCCACGGCGACGTGACCTACACGGACGAGGCGCTCTATCAAAACAAGCTGTCGGTGGCCACCGAGGACAAGGCGGCGGCACGGGACACCCTGAACAAGGTCCGCGCGTTCATCGAAAGCCACAAGACGGTCTATCTTTCCACCCATACGCCGCTGGGCTATGAAAACCTCGACGCGAAGAAGGTCGTCGATCTCGCCGATATGCCCGCGCCGATTCCCCCGGCGATGAATTACGGGGAGCAAAAGGCCACGGGCAAATACGTCTGTTCCGTCTGCGGCACGGTTTACGACCCGGCGGTGGGCGACCCGGAGCACGGCATCCCCGCGGGTACGGCCTTCGAGGATCTTCCCGCCGACTGGAAATGCCCGGTCTGCAAACAGGGCAAGGATAAATTCAACAAAGCGTAATCATTGTAAACGCAGGAGGACATGAAAATGACAAAAGCGGAGATCATTGAAAAAGTCAAAGACCTGATTGCGGCGCCGAGCTGCTACGGACCGCTGAAAGCATTGGCCCAAGAATGGCTGGAATCAGTGGGCACGCCTGACGAAAAGGCCCTGAGCGCGAAGCTCGTCGCCGAGCTGGAAAAAGACGTGCAGACCGCCGAGGATTCGCTGAGCTTCTTCGAGTCCGAGGAAGGCAAAAAAATCGTCGGCGAGGAATTCGCGTCCAAGATGGCGGCGCATTTCAAGGAACTGATCGCCGCCGGAGGCAAATGGTGCGACTGCCCGGCCTGCACGGCGGGACGTGCAATCCTGGACAATAGGGAAGTCATCTTGTAAAGGGGAAATAAAGTATGGGAAAATTTTTTGCAGACATTATCGACAACGTTCCAAGCCGTGATTACGGAATCGAGGGGCTGACGGTTCACGTCGACCACACTTCGACGGGCACGGTCTATTTCGTCAGCGCGGAAAAGGAAGTGCCGTTCCCGGAGCACGCCCACGCCGCCCAGTGGACGGTCGTGGTCAGCGGTGAGTGCCGATTCACGGCGGAGGGCAAAACCACGACCTACAAGGCGGGCGAGACGTATTTCATTCCGGCGGGCTTGAAGCATCAAATTACGCTCTGCCCGGGCTATTCCGAAGTTGATTATGTGGACGACCCGAAAGACGGGGAAATTTGACAGGGGTTTTTGAAAGGAAGTTTTACCATGGCAGCAGAAGAAATCATCCGCGCGTTTCATTTGATGTGGGACGGTTTTCCCGAGCCGATCATGCTGATCAAGAAGAGCCGGGAAATCGTCGCGGCGAACAAGAAGGCGGAGGCCTTCGGCATCAAGGTGGGTTCGAAATGCTCGTCCTACGGCAAGCCGGAGCAGCACAAGGGCTGCCGCTGCAACGAGGCGGCGGACGAAAAGAAAACCATCGCCATTACCTACAAAGGGCCCTTCGGCAAAGACGCCTACGGCTATTGGATTCCGTTGCCGGAACAGCCGGAGTATATCCTCCATTTCAGCGTCGGCATCACGATGGAATACGAGGAAGCGAAGAACGTGACGATTACGAAGGATATCGTGAACAACTGACATGGAAAACGAAATCAACAGACAAGGCGAACTTTCGGCGGAAAGCCGGGACAAGATCATCATCCGCACCAGCGTCGTCGGTATTCTGGCCAATGTGCTGCTGGCGGCGGCGAAGGCCGTCATCGGCTTCGCGGCAAATTCCATCGCGGTGATTTTAGACGCGGTGAACAACCTGTCCGATGCGATGTCCTCGGTCGTCACCATCCTCGGCGCGAAGCTGGCGGGAAAAGCGCCGGACAGGGAGCATCCCTTTGGCTACGGACGCGTGGAGTACCTGAGCGCGATGATCGTTTCCGGGCTCGTACTGTACGCAGGCATCACCTCCGCCGTGGAGTCGGTGAAGAAAATCCTCCATCCGGAAACGGCGGACTATGACACGGTGGGCCTCGTCATCATCGGGATTGCCGTCGTCGTGAAAATTGTTTTGGGGCGCTATGTGAAGGCGCAGGGAGAGAAGGCGAACTCCGGGGCGCTGATTGCTTCCGGCGCGGACGCGTCCTTCGACGCGGTCCTGTCGCTGTCCGTCCTCGCCTCGGCGCTGATTTTCCTTTATACGGGCATTTCGCTGGAGGCCTATGTGGGCGTCGTCATTTCCGGCTTCATCATCAAGTCGGGCGTCGACATGATGAAGGAGACGCTGGATGACGTCTTAGGCGTGCGCATGGACAAGGAACTGTCGCGAAAAATCAAGGGACTGCTGAACGAGGAGCCGGAAGTGCGGGGCGCTTACGACCTCGTCCTGCACAATTACGGGCCGGATAAGAATCTCGCTTCCGTGCACCTCGAGCTGCCCGATACGATGACCGTGGCGGAAGTGGATCGGCTGACGCGGAAAGTGGAGCGGAAGATCGTGGAGGAAACCGGCGTCTTCCTCGTCGGGGTCGGCGTCTATTCCCACAATACGGGAGACGACGAAGCCGCGAAAATGCAAAAGGCCGTGCGGGAGATCGTCATGGCCCACGACTGGGCGGTGCAGATTCACGGATTTTACGTGGAGCCGGAGAAAAAGGCCCTGCGCTGCGACGTGGTGATGAGCTTCGACGTCGACCACAAGGAAGGCGTGCGCATCCTTACCGAAGAAATCAGCGCGGCCTATCCCGAGTATACCGTTCACGTCGCGCCGGACGTGGATATTTCCGACTAAAACGATATGCAAAGAGCCGGGCGTTTGGAAACTCCAGCGTCCGGCTCCTTTTTGCGCCGTTTTGACCGCACATCGCCCGAAATAAAAACGGTTCGCGCTGTGAGACGATGGGAAACGCGGAATCAAAATTTCTGGCTGCGGGACTGACAAACGGGTTGTACCCGCGGCGCTTTGATGGTATGCTGTCTATATGATGTGAAAATAACTTGCGAAGGAGATATGTGCTATGCGGATACACGCTTTGGCCGTTGGGTTAGCTGTCGGCTGTTTTCTTGCGGCTCCCGCTTCCTGCGCGCCGGCACAGGCGGCCGCGCCTGCGGAAAAAGCGGAGAAGTCCGCTGCATCGACCCAAAAGCGCGATAATTGGGAAGTGCAGCTGGAATATCTGGACGCCCGCTTTTTCAAAAATCGCGACGTCAATTCTTACAACGTCCATTTTTTCCAGGTCGCGCATAAGTGCCGGGCGCTCACCATCCATCGCGGCCTCACCTTCAGCCGTCCCCTCGGCTACACTTCCGAGTACGGTTATTCTGAGGACAGTCAGGCCGTCGGCCTCGGCCCCGCCGTCATGCTTCGGTGGACGCAGAAGATTTCCGGCAAATTGTCGGCTTCCTGGGACGCTTCGGGCAGCCTGATGGTTTACAACCGGGCGCACCCGGCCCATGGCCGCGCCTTTGGCTTCCTGTGGAGGACCGGGCCTCGGCTCATCTGGAATTACGCCGACAACGGCTCGTTCAGCCTCGGCTGGTCGATCGCCCATTCCTCCAACGGCATGGGCACGCACAACCCCGGTTACAACGGCGTCGGATTCTCTCTCGGCTTCAGCCATGCGTTTTGACAGGAGGAATGCACAATGAAACGGAACTTTAAGTGGCTTGCGGCGTCGGCTGTTTTTGTCTGCATGGCTCCGAAAGCCTTTGCCGCGGAAAATCCCTTTTCGGACGTCCCTTTGGACCACTGGTCGTATGCCGCGGTGGCGCAGCTGGCGGCCGACGGCGTCATTGAAGGATACGGCGACGGCACATATCGCGGTGAGCAGGAGATCACCCGCTACGAGATGGCGCAGATGGTCGCCCGCGCCATGGCGAAAGGCGGCGGAGACAAGGCGCTGATCGACAAGCTGGCCGCCGAGTACGCGGATGAGCTGCACAGCCTTGGCATCCGCGTTTCCGCGCTGGAGAAAAAGGTGGACAACGTGAAGTGGGGCGGCGTCCTGCGCTATCGGTATAAGACTATCCGGGTCGACGGCGAGGACAAGAAAAATTCCCAATACGTCACCCTGCGGCTGGAGCCGGAAGCCAGGATCAACGAGCACTGGGTCGGCAAAGCGCGGATGGAATACAATACGGACATGGACACCGCGCGGAACAGCACGGGCAGAGGTCCTTCCATGACCATGAACCGGGAGCCGGAATTCCGCATGAACCGCGCGTGGGTGGAAGGAACGTACGGCAATACGGTGATCCGGCTGGGAAAATTGCCGTTCTTCACGATGGTGGACAACGGCATGGTGGCTGACGACAGCATTTCCGGTGGGCAGCTCGTTTTCGGCAAGGATGTGAAGGTCTCCCTCACCGCCGGACGCGCGAACCAGGCGCCCGACGGCATGCCGCGCATCGACCCCATGGCGGGGGAGCCGGACAATTACACCTCCAGCTATCAGGGCATTGAGATTTACAATGACAGGAACGCGAAATGGACTTGGGGCGTGGGGTGGCACACCTTCCGCAACAAGGACATGCTGCGCTACCATTACAACAAGGACGCCGCCAACATCTGGGACGTGGGCGTCGGCTACAAGTTCAGCCGCAATCTGTCCGCGAATTTCTACATGGCGTGGAACACAGCGCCGGACCGGGTGGACTACGGCGCGGGCGACCTGGTGAAGAAAGGGCAGCGGCGCGCATGGACCTTCCAGGTCAATTACAAGGGGGTCAATCCCCAGCAGCCCGGCTCCTACGGCCTCTGGTTCCGGCTTCGGATGCTGGGACGCTTCGCGGCATGGATGCCGACGGACACTGCGCTGGGCCTTAGCCAGAAGGGACAAGAATACGGCTTCGACTATGCCTTTGCCAAAAACATCGTCGGCTCGTTCATGTATTTCAACGGAAGCACCATGGGCATCGTCGAGGGAGCGAAGAACATCGACTCTTCCACGTTCTTCGGGGAATTGAACTTCTATTTCTGACGCAAACGAAAAAGCGTGTCTCCATGTTTTATGGGGACACGCTTTTTTTTTGCAGCGCAGAAAACCCCATTCGTCAGACGCGAATGGGGTTTCGTATGCCGCCTGGAGCCGCGCGGACTGTTTTCATCTCTGTCCGCGCAGATATTTTCCGGTCACGCTGCCTTTCGCGGCGGCGATTTCTTCCGGTGTGCCGCAGGCGACGATCCGTCCGCCCGCTTCGCCGCCGCCCGGTCCCATATCGATGATATAGTCGCTGTTCCTGACGACGTCCAGATCGTGCTCGATGACGACGACGGTGGCGCCCGCTTTCACCAGCTTGTGAAACACTTCGAGAAGTACCTGTACGTCGAGAGGGTGCAGGCCGATGGTGGGCTCGTCGAAGACGAAGACCGCGTATTCCTGCGTTTTTCCCATCTCGGCGGCCAGCTTCAGCCGCTGCGCCTCGCCGCCGGAAAGCGCCGGGGTGTCCTCGCCGAGGGTCAGATAGCCGAGTCCCAGCCCGTCCAGCACGGCGAGCTTGGTGTAGATCTTTTTCGAGGCGGCGAAGAGGGGCATCGCCTCCCGGACGGTCATTTGCATGAGCTCGGGGAGCGTGTAGGACGCCTCTGATTTTTTCGGCGTCCAGCGAACGCGCTCCGCGTCTTTGCCGTAGCGCGAGCCGCGGCAGTCCGGGCAGGAGATCGTCACGTCCGGCAGGAACTGCACGTCGAGGGAAATCTGTCCCGTGCCGTCGCAGGTCGGGCAGCGCAGCTTCCCCGTGTTGTAGGAAAATGCCCCCGCGCCGAGTTTTTGCGCTTTTGCTTCCTTCGTCGCGGCGAACAGCTTTCGGAGGTCGTCCAGCACGCCGCTGTATGTCGCCAGCGTGGAGCGGATATTGATGCCGATGGGCGTCGCGTCGATGAGATTCGCGCGGGAGATTCCCGCCGCCTCTACCTTCCTGATATGTGCCGGAGGCTTTTTCCCTTCGATTTGCGCTTGCAGGGCGGGAATCAGGCTTTCCAGCACCATCGTGGTCTTGCCGGAGCCGGACACGCCCGTCACGGCCGTCAGCCGCCCCTTCGGAATCTCCACGGAAAGGCTGCGTACGGTGTGGAGGGGAGACGTTTCCAGTCGAATCCGCCCGTTGGCGAAGAGTTCCTTTTTGCCGACGCGCTCGCGCAGGATTTTCGCCTTCCCCGTGAGGAACGGCGCGATCTTCGACGCCTTGTTTTTCCCGATTTCCGCGACGCTGCCACGGGCGATGACCGTGCCGCCCTCGCTGCCCGCCAGCGGTCCCATCTCGATCATGTAGTCCGCGTGCTTCAGGACCTGCACGTCGTGGTCTACCAGCACCACCGTGTTGCCGTCGGCGATCAGGCTGTCCATCACGTTCATCAGCCCTTCGAGGTTGGAAGGGTGCAGGCCGATGCTGGGCTCGTCCAGCACATAGAGCACGCCCGTCGTCTCGTTTCGCACCGCCCGCGCCAGCTGCACCCGCTGACGTTCTCCGTTGGAAAGGGTACTGCTGGCCCGGTCGAGGGAGAGATAGCCGAGGCCGAGGTCTTTCAGCCGCTTCGCGTTGTCTAAAAACGATTGGATGATATTCTCCGCCATCGGGCGAAGCTCTTCCGGCAGCGTCCCGGGGACGGACTTCACCCACGGGATCAGCGCGTCGAGAGTCATGGCCGTGGCCTCGGCAAGATTTTTTCCCGCCAGTACGGATTTGCGCACGGTCTCCGAGAGCCGCGTGCCGCGGCAGTCCGGGCAGACGCCGACCCGCAGGAATTTTTCCACCCGTTTCATGCCCTTCTCGTCCTTGACGTGGGAAAGGGCGTTTTCCACCGTATAGATGGCGTTGAAATAGGTGAAGTCCATCTCGCCCGCCGCGCCCGTTTTCTGGACCTGGTATACCATGTGGTGCTTCACTGCGGGGCCGTGGAACACGATCTCGCGCTCCTTCTTCGTCAGCTCGCGAAAGGGCACGTCGGTCCGCACGCCGAGCTCCCGGGCGATGTCCTTCATCAGCGACCACATCAGGGTCTGCCAGGGCAGCACCGCGCCCTCGTCGATGGAGAGGGATTCGTCCGGCACCAGCGTGGACTCGTCCACGACGCGATGGACGCCCGTGCCGCCGCAGGTGGGGCAGGCGCCGTCGGAATTGAAGGCCATGGCTTCGGCGCCGGGGCCGTAAAATTCCTCGCCGCAGACTTCGCAGCGCGTCGGCTGCATCAGCGCCACCGCCATGCTCGGCTTCGCCAGATGGCCGTTGGGGCAGGGGTGACTGCCGAGACGGGAGAAAAGCAGCCGCAGGCTGTTCAAGAGCTCCGAGGCCGTGCCGAAGGTGCTCCGCACGCCCGGAACGCCCGGACGCTGCCGCAGAGCGAGGGCGGCGGGTACATGGCGCACCTCGTCCACGTCCGCTTTGCCCGCCTGGGAAATGCGCCGCCGCGTGTAGGTGGAGAGCGCCTCCATGTAGCGGCGCGAGCCTTCGGCATAGAGCGTGCCGAGCGCCAGCGACGATTTGCCGGAGCCGGACACCCCCGCGATGGCGGTCAGCCGTCCCAGCGGGATCTCCACGTCGATATTCTTCAGATTGTGCGCCCGCGCGCCGCGCACCGTGATATGCTGCGGCGCGGTTTTCTTTTCCTTTTCGGGCCTGACGTCCCGCGTGCTCATGAAAAGCCACTTCCGTTCTGCAGATGTCGTAAAAATGTTCTTGTCAGGGCTTGACGTAATCGGTTTCTCCTTAACGGCTCCTGTTTTCTATCCTGTGCCCGATGATCGCGTACAAACCGAATACGGCGACGAGGACGAGCAGGAACGCGGCGGGGGAGGGCAGCTTTGTCGCCGCCGTGCCGAAAACGTGCTTCATCATCAGACGGTCGCCGATCCGGTGCAGGAACGACCCCGTGACGCCGAGGGCGAAAATCGCGACTCGCGCGAGCCGTACGCCGACGCGATACCGCATCGAGGAAACGTCCCAGCCCCGCCAACGGACGAAGCGCGTCCAAAGGGCCGGCCAGTGCAGTCCCAAATGGAGCCCCGAAAAAATCAGCAGCCAGTAAGAGGAAGCGATGTGGGCCTGATGAGCGACGATGCTTTTCTGCCACGCGAGGCCGAACAGGCCGGGGAAGAGGCGGTTCGCGATGGCAAGGCCGCTGACCAGCGCCACGGCGAAGGAAACCGTCAGCCCGAGATTGACGACGACCGAAGCCGCCCGACGGGCGCTCCACGAGCCCCGGCCCAGCGAGGAAAACCATTTTCCGTTCCACATGAGGTGAAGCAGCATGAAAACGCCCATGACGATGCCCAGCGCTTCGTGCAGCGGCTTCGGCAGCACCTGAAATCCCATGAGAAGGATGAGCAGTACAAAGAGCAGCCCGTCCAAAACGATCCGTTTCATATCGTCCTCCCGTAAACAGTAAGTAGTATCCGATTCCATGCTCATTATAAAGCGGCGGCTTCCTATAATCAAATACTTGTATCCTATAGCTTTCTATGCGTATTTTGAATAGACGGGCGGGCGGCGCCCCGTGAAAGACAGAATATGAAGGTGTTACGAAAGTACTAAAAGTCACTGCGAGCCTGTTTTTTAATGAACAACAAGTGGCTTTCACGGGAGGATATGATATAATTGTATACAAGAATTCTGCTCGCTGCAGCTTGACCATCGGACAGGGCGTGTTTAGCAAGGGGGAATCCTTTATGCTGCAATTTTCCGGCGTTATCCGCAACGCCGCCGACGTCGCCGCCTGCATTCGCCGTTTTCGCGAAAAAATGCCGAAAACATACAGGGGCCTTTTGATTTCCATTTTTACGTTGGAATCGGACCCTGTCAAAATTCTCCGCCTCGCCCGGCAGTTCGGCAAGGCGTTCCCCTCTGCCGCCATCGCGGGCACCATGACCACGGACGTTATCCATAACGGCGGCGTCAGGGTCAACGCGGCCGTCGTCGGGTTTTCCGTGTTCCTGTCCAGCGAGGTCCGCGTAGCCGCCTTTGACAATGTCGATACGCTGTCCGAGGACGGGAAAAGATTCTGCGCGCAGGCGAAGCGGATGAAGCATTTGGCCGCCGTCGGCATTTTCGCGACGCTGCACGCCGTAGATATCCAGCCGTTCCTCGACCGCCTTACGCCGCTGAATGAAAAGGTCGTCATCTTCGGGGGCGGAGCGAATACGCTGAAAAACGCGCCCGCCTGCGTCTTCACGAAAGACGAGATCGTCGAGGAAGGCTTGGTGGCGATCCTGTTTTCCGGTCCGGAGCTGCACGTCCATGCGAGTCTGAACTTCGGCTGGAAGCCATTGGGACGTGAATTTGTCATTACCAAGATGGACGGCGACCATGTGGTGACGGAGATCGACCACCAGCCTGCCGCCCACATCTACGAACAATATCTCGGCGTTCCCAAGGACAAGCACTTTGCCCGGGATACGCTGGCTTTTCCCGTGTTCGTCCGGCGCGGCAACAGTTACGTCGCGCGCCATACCGTCGATTGCCGGAAAGACGGCGCGCTGCTTTTTATCGCCGACCTGCACGAGGGCGAGACGATTCGCCTTTCTTACGGCGACCCGGCGGGAATGATCGAGGACGCCAAGGCCGGATATACCGACATGGCGATGTTCCGCCCCGAAGGGCTGCTCATCCTGAGCTGCTATGCGCACCGCATGTTCCTGCACGGCGACGTGAAATTCGAGCTGTCGCCCGCACGGGAGATCGCCCCGTCCTTCGGATATTACACCTACGGCGAGATCTTCCGCTTCTCCGAGAATATCGGCATCCACAATATGATGCTGCTGACGGTGGGATTCCGCGAGGGCGCGAAGCCGTCCAATCCGCTGCCTGTGCGCGGAGAAATGCCGACGCGGCTGAAGGATTCCCTGCTCATCGTGGAGCGCCTCGTGCGGTTCATCAGTGCGACGACGGCGGAACTGGACCGCATGGCGCGCATGGATCGCCTGACGCAGATCGCGAACCGCGGGGAGACGGAAGCGTTGCTCAAACAAGCCATCGCTTTCGCCCAGGCGAATGCCATGCCGCTGTCCATCCTCATGCTCGATCTTGACGATTTCAAGAAAATCAACGACACCTATGGGCACGACGTAGGCGACCGCGTGCTGGTGGAAACCGCGAAGGTGCTCAGCGCCCACGTCCGTCTGGGAGACACCGTCGGACGCTGGGGCGGCGAGGAATTTTTGATGGTCCTGCTGGAAACGGACGAGAAAAAGGCCGTGCAGATCGCCGAGAGCATCCGCGAAGCCATCGCCGCTCTGCGGATTCTGCCCCGCGGCAAGAGGTTCACGGCAAGCGTCGGCGTGGCGCGACTCGCCCCCGGCGAGTCCTTCGATGCCTTCTATCAACGCGTGGACGGCGCGCTCTACCGGGTGAAACACAGCGGCAAGAACCGCGTCTGCCTGGCAAAATAATACGGCTGCTCTTCTGCAAGAAACTGCCGCAGGAAGAATCCAATGTTCTTCCTGCGGCAGTTTTTGCGGGCGAAAAGTTTTCGTTTCTTGCTGAACTCTTGCTTTTCCGGCGATTCTTCAATTTCGTTTCCCTCTCAAGAATTTACGCAGATTGGATAGGCGTGCGGCTTCATTTCCTTTGAGGAACGGCAGGAAGCCTTTGACAAACGGGATTTTGGCGTTTATGCTGATAGCCGGTTGACGATTAGAGATTCCCATCGATAGGAGACTTGTTTCATGCTTGAATTTGTCCTGCAGGCGGCAGAAGCCATGTTCCCGATTATCGCCTTGGTGGCGCTGGGCAGCCTGCTGAGCCGGGCGGGCTGGTTCGACGCGGTCAGCGGCGCGTTGATCGCGCGGCTCGTCACGGTGATTTCCCTGCCGTGCTCGATTTTTATCGGCCTGACGCAGAATTTCACCGCCGAGAAATTGGCGGCGCTTCTTCCCGATACGGTGCTGCCTGTCGCCTCCATGCTGCTGGCGATGGTCGTGGGCGGCGCCGCCGCGCGGTTCCTGGATATCCGGCCGGGGCGGCGCGGCGCGTTTCAGGTCAATTATTTCATTTCCAATACCATGTTCATCGGCCTGCCGGTGAATCTCGCGCTGTTCGGCGACGAGAGCGTCCCGGCGGTCATGCTGTATTACGTGGTCAACACGCTGCTCTTTTGGACGCTGGGCGTCAATATCATCGTCGGCGACGTCGCGCGGAAGCGGGAACGGTTCTTTTCCATGGATACCCTGCGGAAAATCTTGTCCCCGTCGCTGCTCGCGTTCATCGGCGCCATCCTGTTCGTCCTCTCCGGCTTTTCCCTGCCCGACTGCCTGCGGGCGACGCTTCGCTACACGGGGAACATGACCACGCCGCTGTCGCTGCTTTTCATCGGCATGGAGGTGGGGCGCATCTCCCTGCGGGACTTCCGTTTTGAAAAGGACATCGTCTGGGGCCTCGTCGGGCGCTATCTCGTCTGCCCGCTGGCCGTGCTGGCGCTCACGCCTGTCTTCCCGGCCTCGTCCCTTTCCGTCAAGGTCTTCACCATGCAGGCCGCCATGCCCGCCATGACCATGCTGACCATCGTGGCGAAGCAGTACAAGGCGGACAGCCAATATACCGCCGCGCTTTCCTTCATCACCATCCTGTTCGGCCTCGTGGTCATCCCGTTTTACATGACGATCGTGAACTTGTATTTTTGACGCGTTCCGGCGGGTATGGTCCCGCTCGTTTGTCACGCCGTTTTTTGGGATTTGCATGGCATTTTTTCTTATCGTATCGCATACTTTTTTCGCGCCCAACAAAAAACGCCCGCACCTGCCGTCAGGCAAGGCACGGGCATTTCTTACACCCCCGCAGGAGGTTCGGGTGAGAGAATCTTCTTCTCCACCAGCCAAGCGCGGCTGGTTTCGTCGGCGGGAATAAAACCGCTTTCCAGCGCCCCTTTGATGAACTGCTCGTTGTAATAGAAAGCGAAGCAGAACGGCAAGGCGATAGTCGATCCTACCGGAATATTCAGTTCTTCCACCAGAAGACCGTAAGCGATGCTCGAAAACAGCATGATCGCCGCCCATTTGAGATCCTTGCGGAACAGCGGGACTAAGAAGCCGAAGAAGAACGTCGTGAACGAAAAGCCCGTCGGGCATTCCTTCAAAATGCCGCTCGTCGCGTGTTTCAGCGTAATCATCCTATTTCCCTCCCTTCGTCATTTTCGGAACACGAGAAGGAATTATACACCCATTGCGAAGAAAAAACAATATGGCTCCTCTTTTCACCGTGTGGAGCCTGACTGGCTGCTCATTTACGATGTGGATAAAGAGCAGCAGTTTCCCGCACAGGAACACATTCCGATTTGTTTTGACAAAAAACGCCCGCATTGTGTCGTTATCGCACACAATGCGGGCATTTTGTTTTCTTTTCTTTATTTCGCGTAGCCGAGGCCGGAAATCCATGGGGCGACGTCGCCGGCGTCGTTCGCCAGGATTCCGTCTCCGATGGTCGCTCCCGCCGCCGAGGCGCGGACGCTGTCAAGACTGTCCGAGAGAGGGCTGCCGCCGCTGGTGGCGAAGGGAATCACCGTCTTGCCGGAGAAGTCGTAGCTTTCCAGGAAGGTCAGCACGATCATCGGCGCGTCGTACCACCAGATCGGATAGCCGACGAAAACCACGTCGTAGTCCGCCATGTTCTCCACCCGGCCGTCTATGCTCGGGCGGGCGTTGTTGTTCTTCTCCGCTTTCGCCACGTCGAGACATTCATCGTAGCCGGGGTAGGGGACGGCGGGCTTTATCTCGGAGAGGTCGCCGCCCGTCTGCGCGGCGATTTCCCGCGCCACGTTCGCCGTATGTCCCTGATAGGAAAAATACGCGACAAGGATTTTCCCGCTGGCCTCCGCCCGCGCGCCGAAGCCCACGACGGAAACCATGGCCGCGAAAATCGCGGCGCAGAGCAAAAACATTTTCTTCATTTGCAAAACCTCCGTTTTTCGTTGTTTTTTACCGATTTTTCAAAAATGCGCCCGCCGGGACTTCGCCGCCCTTCGGGACGACGACGAAATCCTCGTCGAACTGTTCCTGCGCGATTTTGTGCAGGACGCCGCAGCTCCCGTGCAGCATCGTCATCGTGCCCTGCAGCAGCTCCACCAGAGGCGCGACGTAGTCCTTCACCGTCTGCACGTCATAGCAGCCCGTGTCGATGATGTAGAATTTGTTGCAGGTCTTGTAGAGGCGGCGCAGGAAATCGTCGGCGGCCTCCCGGCCCATTTTCGCCCGCAGTTTGTCGAGGTCGATGTCGGATTCCCTGGAAAACTCCATCCAGCTTTCCGTGAAGTAAACGCCGGAAATATCCCGTTCGAGGGACGCGAGGCTGTCCCCGGAGAGCAGGACGTCGAGGCAGTCCCGCGTGCGCGGTACGACCAGCTCCGCCGAAGAAGCGCGAAGCCCGGCGGTGCCGCCGCCGCATCCGCTGACGCAGAGGACGATCCGATCGACGTTGTAGAAGCGGTCGATCTTATCCTGCAAGTAAGCGTGCAGCTCTTTCGGGTCGCTGTGCAGCGTTCGGGGCAGGAAATAGACGACGGCCTCCGAGGGCGCCTCCGCCAGCGCGGCCTGCAATTCCCCGCGCAGCGTCGGACAGGATAGGATCACAGTTTTTGGCATGAAGAGCGCTCCTTTGTCATTTTTCGTCTTCAATTTTTTCAGCTATGCGAGGACTTCCTTTTCACCGTCAGAGGTTCACTGCTTCCAAATCCTCCGGCACGAAAATCCGCCCCGAAAAATGCCGGCCTCCTTCTTCGACATACAGCCGCTTTCGGTCTTCGCCCGTCTTGTCCTCCGTATGGTACAGAAGCAAATTCTCCACGTTCAGGCGCGCGGCGGTCCGGCACGCAGGCACGATATTCCACACCTGTATTATCGCATATTGTGAATCATTTCACAACGATAACCCGCACAGCCGAACCGCTTGCGGAAAAAGGATTCTTACAGGATAATCCCTCCATGCCAACCAAATAATAATTATAGGTTAACTAACGGAGAATCTCATGACACTTTACAGTATGAGGGAACAATTCTTTTATATAAGCGCGTCCATCCACGCGTGGGAGGTCTTTCATTCCGCCGGAGATTCCCGATTGGATACGCTTTCCGGCACTGCTTCGGGACGGCCGCTTTTTCCGGCGCGTCGAAAATCAAAGTCTCGTATTTCGGCCCGGCTCCCTTGTTTTCCTATCCTGTGTAAGCGTCCTTCGCCGTGTTGGCGAAATTCTGCTTCTCCAGCCACAGCCGCTCTTCCTCCGTCTCGGGAATGTCGATCCTCTCGATTTTGAAAATGACGGGCCGCGTGCTGTCGTTGCAGCAGGCAATCATCATTCTCTCGTCGTTCGTCCATTTGTGCATGATCGAGCCGCCCTGCAGCGCCGTGTACACATACCGGCTGATGGCGTCCCATGCCTCGCCGCAGAATTTGCCGTTCATCAGACGGTAAAAATCGTCTTGTTCGCTTGTCCGCTTCAGCAAGAACGTATCTCCTGCCTTGAAGCACGGGCACGGCCCCGATTTCGGATCGGCCAGATATTTCTCCTGATACTCGGCGAACACCTTTGTCTCCAGCACCGTTATCCTGCATTCATGCTGCATAAAACCACTCCCCGCTTTTCAATTCGCAACCCGTCGTCAAAGAACGATCTCCGCTTCCATTTTACAATCGGCTTCGGGCGTTGGCAATTAAAAAGACGGACGGCGAGGAAAGCGCTGCTCCATGCGTCAGATTTTGGATCTGATTTATGGGGGGACGGCGTGCTTTGATCTCACATCCACGAGCGTTTTTTGCTCGATTCGCTTTTATCGTTCCAGCCCTTTGACGGGAACGCCGCTGGCGCCGAAAAGCTGATTCCGTACCAGCTTCCCCAGTTTTGCGATGTCCTCGTCTTTGCGGTCGCCGTAAATCACCAGTTTGTCCAGCGCATCGGTCAGTGCGCGATACTCGTCGTCCGAGAGTGTGACCTCCGCCGCGCCGAGATTCTCCCGGATGCGCTCGTCCTTCCTCATGCCGGGAATCGGCACGACAAAAGGCCGCTTCATCACCCACGCCAGCGAAATCTGCGCAGGGGTCGCGCCCTTTTCGGCGGCGAATTTTTCCGCCAGTTCTACCACGGGGCGGTTCTTTTTCACATTTTCCTTGCTGTATCGTGTAATGGTGCGGCGAATATCGTCTCCCTTGAACTCGGTATTCGCGCCGATTTTTCCGGAGAGCAGCCCGCCCGCCATGGGCGCGTAAGCCATGAAGCCGATCCCCAGCTCTTCGCAGACGGGAAGTTCTTTTTCCTCCCACTGGCGCGCCATCATCGAGTATTCGCTTTCCACCGCCGTAAGCGGCGTCACCTTGTGGGCGCGGCGAATCATGTCCGCGGTGACCTCCGAAAGTCCCCAGCCGAGAATTTTCCCTTCCCGGATCAGCTCGCCAAACCACGCCGCCAGTTCCTCCACCGTCGCGTCATCCTCCGGCGGCAGACGATGGACGAGATACAAATCGAGATGGTCGGTTTGCAGCCGCTTCAGCGAATCCTCCAGCGCGCGGCGAAGCCCTCCTCGCGACGTCTTGCTCTCCGGAAAGTCCTGCCCCGGCAGCGGCGACGGCGAATATTTACTGACCAGCGCAATTTCATTGCGTATGGGCGCGAGCGCTTTGCCGACCAGAGCCTCGTTGCGAAATACGGCATAAACCTCCGCCGTATCGAATAGCGTGCATCCCATCTCATGCGCCAGCCGGATCAGCCGGATGGATTCTTCCTCCGGCGGAATTTCGCCATATCCCGTGCTGAATCCCATGCAGCCGAGTCCCACCGCCGACACTGTAAGATTTCCGAGCTTTCTCGTTTTCATTTTCGTTCCTCCCGTTTTCACTTTTATCAACACCTGTTGTATGATATTATAAAAAGCGAAAACAGCAGCATCAACCGACAATCGCTCCTTGTTTGTCGGTTTTGAAACCGGAGGACAAAATGCGAAAAAATCCGGAAATCACGGCAATGACAAAGCAGGCGTTCATTGACGCCTTTTGCCTGTTGAGCCAGGGAAAACCAACGGAAAAAATCACGGTACGGGAGCTTTCCGAGCGGGCGGGATACAACCGCTGCACCTTTTACCAGTATTTTTCGGACGTTTACGCGGTGCTGGAAACCATCGAGGATCGGGTTGCCGCGCAAGTGAAGGAAAATTTTCGGGTGGCCATAGAGCCGGAAGATTTTGGAAAGACGTTCCTCAATGCCTTTACGCGTATCCACAGGGAACAGGCGCCTTATTTCGACCTCCTGCTCCGTCCGGCGAATCGCGCCCGCTTCTCCGAAAAGCTCATCGCGGAAGTCGGCCCCATCTTAGCGGCGCGGTTTCATCTGCCGCCGGAAGACGAACGATCCGGCCTCTTGACGGAACTCTACCTGTCCACAGCTCTTGCCGCCGTCGCTCGATGGATCAAAAGCGGACGGAAGCTCCCGCTCCCGGAGTTCTCCGCCTTGCTCCGCGACGTCCTGTCCTCCGGCGTGCTGCCCGCGATGCGAAAGCAAACGAAGAATAAGCTGCCGTAGATTGAGAGAAAGAACAAACGATAACAGAGGAAGCCTGGTCTACCGACAAAGCCGGAACAAAGCCTTATACGGCAGGAATCAACATCAAGGAGGAATCCCCCACATGGAAAAACTCTTTTTTGCCTCGGATTATCAGGAAGGCGCGCATCCCTCCATCCTGGAACGTCTGGAAGAAACGAATCTGATGAAGACCGCAGGGTACGGCGCGGACGCTTTTTGCGCCGCCGCCCGTGAAAAAATCCGAACGGCCTGCGGCGCGCCCGAAGCCGCCGTACATTTCCTTGTCGGCGGCACCCAGACGAACGCGACGGTCATCGGCGCGATTTTGAAGCCTTATCAGGGCGTAGTCGCCGCCGAAAGCGGCCATATCTCCGTCCACGAGGCCGGCATCATCGAACGCGGCGGGCACAAGGTATTGTCGCTGCCCCACGACCACGGGAAGCTCTCGGCCAAATCCATCGAAGCCTATTGCGAAACGTATTGGCAGGACGCGAATCGCGAGCACATGGTCATGCCCGGCATGGTCTACCTTTCCCAGCCCACCGAGTACGGCACGCTCTATTCCCTGTCCGAGCTGGAAGAAATCCGCGCGGTCTGTGACAAGTACCGTATGCCGCTCTATGTGGACGGGGCACGGCTCGCCTACGGGCTGGCCGCGCCGGAAAATGACGTGACGCTTCCGGATCTCGCACGGCTCGTCGACGCGTTCTATATCGGCGGGACGAAATGCGGCGCGCTCCTGGGCGAGGCCGTCGTGATTCCCGATCCCGCACTGCTGCTCCATTTCTTCACCGTGGTCAAGCAGCACGGCGCGCTTTTAGCGAAAGGCCGCCTGCTTGGTTTGCAATTCGATGCGCTTTTCACGGACGATCTCTACCTGAACATCGGAAAGCCAGCCATTCAAGCGGCGGACAAACTGCGGGAAGCTTTCGTCAAAGCCGGCTATCGGCTCGCCTTTGACGCCCCGACGAACCAGATCTTCGTAATTCTGGAAAACGACGAAATGGCGCGCTTGCAGGAAAAAGCGGAATTCAGCTTCTGGGAAAAATACGACGAGACGCATACCGTAGTACGTTTCGCCACAAGCTGGGCCACCACGGAAAGCGATACGGAAGCCCTGCGGGCGATACTGGCAGCCAAGCCATGATCGCGCGGGGACGCCACATGATACAATATGTTGTCGACGCGTTCATACGAAGCTCAGCACATTGCCGAAGCCCCGTTCGGCCTTGAATTTTCTTTGAACACGAGATACGCGTTTCTATCAAAAAAATTGCGGTAAGAAAGTTGGAATTTCTTACCGCAATTTTTTTGTACGCGATACATCGGCCTTGTTTCCCGCTTTGCTTTTCTCGCGCAGAAGCCCTAAAAAGCTCCGAAACGTGCTGTCCATGAAACGGTCGCGCCGCCAGACGAAGGAAATGTCCGCCCATGCGTAAGGCTCAGGAACTGCGTGGCAAATCAGCCCTTTCGCGGCGGTATAGACGGAGGCAAGGCTTTCCGGGAACAGCGCCGCGCCCAGTCCGGCGCTGACACTCGCGAGGAGCGCCCCGATGGAATCGAACTCCACGGCGCGCTCCGGGAAAATACTTTCCGCGTCAAGCCATTCCTCCAGGCTTTGTCGGTAGGAGCAACCGTGAGGCAATACCAGGAGCGGCCCCGCCAACAAATTGGCAACGGAGGTCGTTTCCGTTCCCGCCGCCGAGAAAAGCGCCAGCCGTTCGCGGCGCACCGGAACGGACGAAAGCTCTTCGTGTCCCGTCGCGCCGGCCACGAAAGCCCCGTCCAGCGTGCCGTCCAGCACGCTTCGCATCGACGCCTCCGAAACGCCGGTTTTCACCGTCAGGGACACGTCCGGGCATTGGCTGTGATATTCGGCCAAAAGTGCGGGAATAAAGGTGATGGCCGCCGACTCCATCGAGCCGACAGCGAGGCTTCCTTTTGCCGTGCCGTCGTCCCGGACGACGCTTTCCGCTTCCTCCAAAAGATGAACCAGCCGGTCGGCATAGGCCAAAAGCGATTCGCCTTTTTCCGTCAGCGTCACGCCATGAGCATGACGGCGAAACAGCGGTGTTTCCAGTTCCCCCTCCAACTGCCGGATTTTTGTGGAAAGATTCGACTGCGCGTAATTCAGCTTTTGCGCCGCCTGGGAAAAGCTGCCTTCCCGCGCCACAATCCGAAAGTACCGAAGCGCCTGCAAATCCATTTTTATACACCCCACACAGAGAAAAAGGGCAGGCCGTGCCGCCCCTAAAGAATCACTTCTGCTGCTTGCGGATTTCCGTGACCGGTACGCCGCCGATGCCCCAGTTGTCGGTGTCCACTTCGTCAATGGTAACGACAGTCGTCTTTTTGTTCTTGCCGAGCACGTCGTGCAGAAGATTCGTCGCGCCTTCGATGAGCTGCCGCTTCTGGTCGGCGGTCACTTCTCCCTCTTTCGTGATCTTGATGTTGACATACGGCATAATGAAACCCCTCCTTAAAAATTGATCCGCCGAACGGCGGGAATACGCCCACGCATAATCCTCGGAAACGATACGGGCAACAGCAGAAGAACGCTCGCCAACAGTACGCAAAGAATGCCGGCGGCCGCCCTCGGCGTCAATGTTTCGGAAAAAATGAGCCAGCCGATTCCCACGCCCGTCAACGGCTCAAATGTACTGAGCAGCGACGCCCGCACCGCGCCGCATCGGGAAAGCCCTTCCTGGAAAAGAGCCAGCGCCAGCGCTGTCGCGAAGATTGCAAGGGCGAGTATCGCGCCCCATGCCGTACTGTCCAGCGCGGACGTCAGAGCCCCTTTCCACGCGGCGACGGCGGCAATTTCCGCCGAAGCCATCAGCGAAAGCCAGAACGCCATCGTCAAGACGGGGAGTGACGCGAGGCTGCTCCTGCCCAAGAGTACGATGTACATCGCGTAAGTAGCGCCGGAGGCGACAGCCAGCAAAAGCCCCGTCATCCCTTGCGCCTCCCCGCCCGCAAACTGGCTCACGCCAACCGTGCCAAGGACGGCGCAAATGATTTGTCTGGCATTTGGACGGACATGAAAAACCAGCGCCGAAAACAGGATGACCATGATCGGAAACGTGAAATGCAGAGCAGTCGCCAGCCCCGAATCCATATAATCATACGACGCAAACAGCAGCACCGGGGTGACGGCGTACAATACCGAAAGCGGCAGTATTTGCAGAAGCTGCCGCCACGACACTCGAAACGGTGCATCGTGCCGAAAGACAAGCACCGCCAGCAGGAAAACGCTCCCGAAGAAAAAACGCCCCAGCGCGGACATATACGCGTTGCTGCCATGCTCCGCGGCAATTTTCGCGAAAAGCGGCATCAGACCGAACAGGACGGCGCTCGTAACGACGCAAAGCTCCCCGATGCGCGTCCGGTCGTGCGTCGGCGCGTTCATGGGTTGACCTCGGGCACCGCCAGCGAGAAATGCACGACCACGTTCGGGTATCCTTCCAGCGGCACCCAGCCGCGTACCCTCTCTGCGAACGGGCGGTCAAGCTGACCGACGCCCGTATCCAGCGCCGCCATTTTCCGACATCCGCGATGACTTTCCGGCGTGCCGAACTGCGCACAGATTTCTCCCGGCTTTCGCCCATTGCTCGCCGCGAATGCGTTGACGGCAATGACCCGATGCTTCCGGTCGATGAGCCGCGCCTGTCCGGGGAACAACTCCCAAGTCTTGTGAAACGCCTCGATCAGCTCCGTGTAATCCTGTTCTTCCATTGCGGCACCCTCCTTAAAATTATTTGGATTGTACCTATTTTACAACGGATAGTCCGAAAGAGGAAGCAAATATTATATATGATACTATCTGTTTTTTATATATAAAAAACAGATAGACGTATCTTGAATCCGGTTCTTCCCAAAGCAAATCTTTCATTCTAAAATACAGGCAAAAGAAACTGCCTCTTTGCGGCGGGAAGAAGGATGCTTATGAAAACCGTGGACAAATCCATCTACTATTTCGCGCTGGGGCACGCCTGCGTCGATTGGGCGCAGAGCGCGATTCCCGCGCTTTTGCCGTACTTCATAGCAAACTACGGGCTTTCGTATCAAGAAGCGGCTTCGCTGGTCTTCGCGAACGTGCTGCTTTCCTCGGTGCTCCAGCCTCTTTTCGGATATTACTCCGACAAGATTTCCCTGCCCTGGTTTATCCCGCTGGGACCGCTTTGCTGCGGACTCAGCATCACGATCATCGGTTTTTCCTCGTCCTATTGGACGATTTTCGCCGCTGCGATGGTCTGCGGTCTTGGCAGCGCGCTGTTCCATCCGGAGGCGGCGCTTTTCGCGGGGCGGATTGCCGGGGCGCGCAAGGGGCAGGCGATGTCCACCTTTTCCGTCGGCGGCAACGCCGGATTCGCGGTCGGCCCAATCGTCGCAGGCTTCTGCGCCTATACTCTCGACATCCGTTCGTTGGCTCTGTTCGGCTTCGTGAACGCGGCGGCGGCCTTCGCCATCGCGTGGATGCTTCCCCGCGCGACGAAGTCCGCCGAGATGGGGACCCTGCAAACTTCGCGGGGATCGTCCGGGCAGCGGAAAAACGACTGGGCGTCCTTCGGGCGGTTATCCGTGACCATCTTCGCCCGCTCTCTCGGATTCACGCTTTCCAATACCTTCATCCCGATTTTCTGGGTCAGCATCCTCGCCGCCACGCCGAAGCAGGGAACGATGGCGCTCTCCCTGCTCTTCACAATGGGCGCCCTGTTCACCTATTGCGGCGGGCTGCTCGCCGACCGCGTCGGGTTTGTGCCCGTCCTGCGCGGCGCGTTTGTGCTGATGGTTCCGGCCATGTTTTTCCTCGTGAACAGCGAAAACATCCTGTTCGCTTCGCTCCTGCTCGTGCCGGCGGCAATCGCGCTCTTCTTGCCGTACAGTCCGGTCGTCGTGCTGGGACAGAAATATTTGGGCAAGAACGCGGGATTCGCCTCGGGCGTCACTCTCGGCCTGACGACGACCATTGGCGGCATCTTCGCTCCCGTCGTCGGCTGGGCAGCCGACCACTGGGGCCTCACCGCGGCGCTCCAAATCCTCTGGATTGTCGGCGCCCTCGGAGCAGCCGCCTCCTTCACGCTGAAAGAGCCAAAAGAATGACATTGCCGGTTTCGCTATACGATGCGCCGCCGGATACGACGGCAAAAGGAACGGCTTCCCTGCGGAGGCCGCTCCTTTTGCTTTTTATGCCTACTTTAAGATTTTTTAATATGAGCAAAATCTTAAAATAATACTTTAAGATTTTGTTGACCGGTGTAAAATCTTAAAGTAGAATATCAGGTAAAGGAGGGACACAAATGATTATCCGTGAACACTACCTGTCTCAAATCCGGCCTTTCTACGAAAGCGACCTCGTCAAGATCATCACGGGCGTCCGACGATGCGGAAAGTCCGTGATTTTGAAACAGGTTCAGTCGGAGATGGAAGCCGCCGGGAAAAAGTGTCTGTTCCTGGATTTCGATTTGCGTCCGCTCCGCACCCGGATTCCGAACGCCGACGCGCTCCTTGCCCATGTGAACGGATATCTCGGAGAAGAAAAACTCTATCTGTTTCTGGACGAAGTGCAGAATGTGGAGGGCTGGAGCGAGGCCTGCCGGACGCTCCGCCTTTCCAATGTGTCCGTATTCATCACCGGCAGCAACTCCCGGCTCTTGTCCAAAGAGTTCACGAAAGAGCTGTCCGGGCGCTATGTTTCCTTTCGGGCGCGCCCTTTCGTCTACCGGGAAGCAAAAGCATACGCCGACCAGTTGGGGCGACGCTTCGGGATTGACGATTATCTGGTCTGGGGCGGTTTCCCTGCGGCGCTGGAGCAGCCGGACGAGGACTCCATGAAGCGATACCTGAACGACCTCAACGCCACGATTATTTACAACGACCTCGAAAACCGATACGCCATCCGAAAAAAGGACATATTCGAGCGCCTCGTGGATTATGTGCTCGTTTCCAACGCCCGAATAGTCAGCGCCAGCTCCATCGCGGACTATATGAAAGGGCAAAACGTTTCCGTGTCCGTCCCCACGGTCATCAAGTACCTCGGTTACCTGAAAGAGGCCTATGTCATTCAGGATTTGCCCCTGTATTCCCCAAAGGCAAAAGCGAAGCTGGATTATTACAGCAAGCTCTACGACGAGGACGTTTCCCTGAACAGCATCCGGCGCGTGGGGGAACGCTACGACCTGACCCACAATCTGGAAAATGTCGTGCTGAACGAATTGCTCTATATGGGGTATGAGATTTCCGCGTACAGCCATAAAGGCAAAGAAATCGACTTCCGCGCCGTGAAAGGCGGCAAAGTCTACATGGTGCAGGTCGCGTACAGTGTCGCGGAGGAGAAAGCGTATACGCGGGAATTTGCCGCATTCAGGGAAATGGACAATTCCATGAAGAAAATCCTCATCACCAATGACGGCGTCGATTATTCCACCAGCACGGTTTACCACTACAAGCTCAAGGACTTTTTGATGATGGACGACTTGTAGGCTCTATGCGAAAAAGGAGCGGCTCACTCGGGGGCCGCTCCTTTTGTTTTATTTCTCATACCCTATCTTTTTCAGGCATGGACAATGCTGACAGCACAGGCAGCAAGCGCAATCGCCATAACCACGTTTGCCGCTTTCTGGTATTTCCGGAAAAAACGGTGCAGGGAAGCTCCGGCGAACAGCCAGAAGAGATTGGCAACCGGTCCGGTGAAAGGCAGGAGTACCGCAATTTTCAGGATGTCCCAGTATTTTTCTGCATACGGCAGGGAGTAGGTTGTCAATGCCGTGACGCAGAAAATCATGATTTTGACGTTGGTGATTTGCACGAGAAAACCCGTGAGAAAATTGCAGCGTTTCCCGGATTCTGCTTCACCCATTTCTTCGTTTTGCAGGACGTGATAGGCGAACCAAAGGATATAAGCCGCGCCGATCCATGTCAATGTGCGGACAGAATCGTTGATTGCCGTTCCGAGAACCCAGACGGCAGCCGAAGCGAACAACGCGACCACGGCAAAGCCGAGGAAAATTCCGCGCCATTGTCGCAGGGCTTGCCGCTTGCCGTATTTCATGGCGGAAGCCAGCGAGCAGAGATTGGCGGGGCCTGGAGTGATGGCCGAAACGATGCAGTAAAGGATGAACGATGGAATCATTGACGACGGCATGAGAATTCGCCCCTTTCTTTTTGCGTGCCCAAATCATAGCATGATAAGATTACATTGTAAAACTGTTAATATTGATATATAATACAGTTAAACTTTGTATTACCAGGAGGAATCCCATGAATTTTTCATCTATGGAATATTTTTCCGTGCTTGCGAGGGAGCGCAGCTTCACAAAAGCGGCGGAGCGGCTGCATATCACGCAGCAGTCTCTCAGTTCCCATATTGCGGGAATGGAAAAAGAGCTTGACTGTCGGCTTTTCGTGCGCCATGTTCCGTTGGAACTCACTTATGCGGGAGAGGTGCTGCTTCGCTATGCGACAGATTTCCAAAAGACGCATACCGCCATGCGGCATGAGTTTTGCGACATTTCGCAGAATCAAACGGGCAAGCTTCGCGTCGGCGTCGCCGCCACGCGCGGACGAATGATTATAACGGACACGCTTCCGCTGTTTCAGGAAGAATATCCCAATATTTGTGTGGAATTGACAGAGGCTTCCAACGACGCGTTGCATCAAAAACTCACGGAAGGAGAGATCGACCTTGCGATGGCGGATTTTCCCGCCGCTTTGCCCGACGTCGGGCTGCGGGACTTTTACTGCGAAGAAGTCATGCTGATGGCGGAAAAAACATTTTTTGCCTCGATATACGCGGATGATGCGGAAAACGTCCGACGCAAATTTCAGGAAGGGGATTTTTCACAGCTTGCCGACTGTCCGCTTTTGCTCGGCGGCACAGATGACATTGACGGACGCATCGGACGCAGCGTTTTGAAGCGTGCGGGTGTAGACCGACCACGCGTCAGGGTTTCGTCGCATAATGTTGGAACGCTTTTGATGCTGTGCGTGCAGGGGATGGGCGCGTGCTTTTGCCCGGAAAACCTTGCGCGAGCTACACTGGCAAAGAAACAGCTGCAAACTTTGGAAATCTTCAAGCTGGGCAAGGACGCCCGGTATCAAATCCGATTCGGGTATCAGGAACAGACCTACCAATGGAGCGTAGTGGAAGCGTTTATGGGATGTGCGCGAAACGCGTATGCCAGGAAAAGAAAAACGCGGACATGATGCACAATGTCCGCGTTTTTGATGCGTTTCACGCTTATTTCTCATACCCTATCTTTTTCAGCCACGCGAGGGTTTCCTGCTTCGCCTCGTCCTTCCAGTTCTGCGCTTTCGTGCCGTACATTTCGAGGGCCTCGGTCACGGTCGCGCCGGTCGTCTTGGCGATGAAGCGGTCAGTATCGGAAAGGCCGCTGCCCTCGTGGGTGCAGAAGGGCGCGACGGTCTTGCCTTCGAGCTTCACCTTGTCAAAGAAGGTGTAGCACACCATCGGAAGGTCGTGCCACCAGATCGGATAGCCGAAGAAGATCACGTCGTACTTCGAGACGTCCGGCATCGTGCCGACGATTTCCGGGCGGGCGTTTTCTTCTTTCTCCTTCTTCGCCACCTCCGTCGCAGGCTTGTACTGCTTCGGGTAGGGCTTCGCGGGCACGATCTCGAACATGTCCGCGCCCGTGGCCTTGGCGATGAACTCCGCGAGAATCTTCGTGTTGCCCTTCTCGATATAGCCGACGCCGGAATTTTCATCGGCGCGGGAATAGTAAACGACCAGGGCGCGCCCCTTCACGGGCACGGCGGCTTTTTTCTCCGGCGCGCCGCCGCCGCAGCCCGCCAGCGTCAGCGCGCAAAGCACAAGCATCAGCAACGCGAACCATTTTTTCATTCCACAACACTCCTTATCCGCAAAATCGCCGGTACACGCTTCTCGCCCCGTAACCGGCCAAGAACGCATACCGCGCGGCTTTTCCCGTTACATCCTTTCAAAGGCCGTTCCCCTTCGCAACGGACTTGCCCAGCTCGTAGGCCTCCTTGATTTCCTTATGGCCCGCGATGTCGCCGACTTTCATCACGCCGCCCGCCAGCACATGGCCGCGATCCTTCCAGCCGAGATGCTTCATCAGATTTTCGTAGTACGTCAGCGCGTCGTCGAAGCCGAAGCCCTCCGCCGCCATCAAAAGGACGGCTTCTTTGACGGGATTCTGATAATTCGCGTCGCATTCTGCCACGGCGAAGAGCCGGTCGAAGGCCGTGCGGAGCTGCCCGCTGAAGTTCCAATAATAGAGCGGCGACGCCAAAACCACCAAATCGGCGTCTTTGTAAACAGGATAGATTTTTTCCATGTCGTCGCGCTGCACGCAGGGATGCGCGGCGTCTTTTCCGCCGCCGAAACAGCCCTTGCAGCCGTGGATATCCATCTTGTCGAGCAGGAAGGATGTGACCTCGCAGCCCGCCTCCCGCGCTCCCTTTGAAAATTCTTCAGCCAATGCCGCCGTATTCCCTTTTGGGCGAGGACTCCCGTTCAAAACAATGATTTTCTTTGCCATCTTGCAAATCCCCCTTGTCTTTGACAAAAATTTCTCTCCTGCCTATAATCATATCCACGAAGAAAAATATTGCAAGTACGCACATTCAGTATATATACTTACTCGAAGGGAAGTGTTGATATGGCGCGATGCATCGCGGACGAAAGCCTCGGCGGTACGGGCTTCAGCTACACGCTGTCCCTCATCAGCGGCAAATACAAAATGACGATCCTCTACACGCTGATGGAATTCGGCGTCGTGCGCTTCAACGAGATCCAGCGCTATATCGGCGGTATCTCGTATAAGACGCTCTCCGCGAACCTCAAAGAGCTGGAAGCCGACGGGCTGGTGCACCGCGAGGAATACCCGCAGATTCCGCCGAAGGTCGAATACTCACTGACCGAACGCGGCAAATCCCTGATCCCCCTGCTTGACGGCATGTGCGAATGGGGAGACCGACACAGGCCGCAGTGAACAATAACGCCGCCCGACCAAAAAAAATAAGCCGCGAAGGATTTTGAACTGCTCCCCGTCAAGAGGACAATGAAAAAATATAATAGTTTTTTCGACTGACAGTTTCGGCTGTCAGTCTTTTTTACGCCGCAATCGTGAAATACAGATCATGTTTCTCCATCGGCGTCAAGATTCCGAGCCGACGCTGAACACGCCTTGTGTTGTAATAACGGATATAACTTTCAATCATGTGGACCAGTTCCTTCTTGCTGCCAAAACGTCTGCCATAGTATCTCTCACGTTTCAATATCCCCCAGAACCCCTCCATAGGCCCGTTGTCGATGCAGTGCGCCACTCTGGACATGCTCTGCGTTATACCTGCCTTTTCAAGCTTGTAGTGGAATGTCCGGTTCGTGTACTGGAATCCCCTGTCGCTGTGGAACAAAGGATGTGCATCCGGGTTCGCTTCCACTGCCTTGTCAAATGTCTTGAATACGAGCGGGTTGGCATTCCGTTCACTGATGACATGGGCGACGATGCGCCTGTCGTATAGGTCGAGGATGGCGCTCAGGTATAGCTTCTGCGTCCGGTTCCCATCCCAGTATTTGAACTCCGTGACGTCGGTCAGCCATTTCTCGTTCGGTCTGTCCGCGTGGAACTGGCGGTCCAGCAGGTTCTCGGCAGTGTGCTGCGGATTCTTTGCCCGTCTCGTGCATCCCATGTTCCTATACTTGATGGTGGACTTGATGTCCTTCGCCCGGCAGATGCGGAGGATACGTTTGTCGTTGACATGGATATGATGGTCATGCCGCAGTTCGTCGTTGATGCGCCGGTAGCCCTTGTCCGGGCTTTCCATGTGGATTTTCTCCACCTCTTTTGCAATCATCTCGTTCTGCATACTCCTTGGGCTCCATTTGCCGGACGCCCATTTGTAGTAGGCCGAGCGCGATGCGTGCAGGATGGCGCAGGCTTCGTTTATGCCATAGCCTTTCTCCGTGCTGCACTCCCGGATTGCCCGGTACATCGAAATGTTCCTTACTTGCGATAGGCATCTCTCCTCTCTATTTCCTCCAATTTTTTTAGCAGGTCACGCTCCATTTCCGCAAGGTAGAGCTTATGCTTGAGCTGCTCAATCTCGATCTGGGCCGCTTCCAATTCCGTCCGTGGCACTTGGTTCCTCTTGCGCTTGCCACGTCGGTCTTCCAGCCCTGCCTCGCCGATCTCCTCGAAGCGCAGCGTCCATGTCCTCACCTGTTGGTAGCTTACGTTGTGCTTGAGGGCGATGGCGCCGTAGTTCTTCCCTGCTTCAAGGCATTCCCTGGCAATCCGCACCCGCTCCTCTTGGGTTGTGCTTCGTGTTTTCCTCATGCAGCTTCCGCCTCCCGATTCTTTTACGGAGCAAAAGTCTCCATGAGCATTATACACCTTGATCCAATTGCGCAGTTGCCTGTCTGAATGAATTTTGTATTTGCGGCAAATGTCCAGAAGGCTGCAGTTTCCTTTCAGATAATCCTGCACTGCTTTCTGCTTCATCTCTGGCGGGTAGGCGCGGTTGCGTTCGTGCGGGAGGAATGCTGCGGCTCCCTCTGCTTCATACTGGCTAATCCATTTACTTATGGTGGACCAATGCACACCTGCTTTCTGGCTTGCTTCACTTTGGCTCATTTTTCCTTCGCTGCATGCGCGAGCCAACTGCACTTTTTCCTCCATCGTTGCTTTTTGCTTGTGTGGCATAATAATACTCCCCTCATGATGACAGTTTTTCTTTTTCACTGTCTCTCATAAGGGGAGCATATCA
>Ga0256407_10000636_pt1 | contig 80354 bp, 84 predicted proteins | sample RumenRJG_04DNA_FD_193489 | JGI IMG/M metagenome (GOLD analysis project Ga0256407, IMG submission 193489) | Bovine rumen microbial communities from Lethbridge, Alberta, Canada - RJG_04 | ecosystem: Host-associated > Mammals > Digestive system > Stomach > Rumen | place: Canada: Alberta... | reverse complement strand
TAGCCCTGAACACCGTATGCCTGATATAATAAGCTGCCGTTCATATCTGATATGGTTGGGGAACCACAAAGATAATGAATTGGCGGCTTTTTCTATACTACTATATAAACTTGCCAACGCAATTCGGGGATGAACCATTTTTCTTTTCTTGCCGTTGCCGAGAGGAAAACTTGCAATTTTCAGAGCCGAGTTCGGTAAAAAATTGATTAACTAAACTCGCAAATAACTTAAAAATTTACGACCGAGCGAAATGAAGTTGCAAAATATGCGAGTATTTGGCGATTTCTCGCTCTTTTTAGTAAATTGTTAGAAATCAAGACATTATACGTTTCGTCTCAAGACTCATAAGTGTTAAAAAAGTCAAAGGGCATCTTTCGCAGTGTGAAAGGGCACCTTTGGCACTGCAATATGCCACATATCGCACTGCGATATGCCACGTTTCGCATCGCGAAAGGACACCTTTCACTTTTTCGCTCCTCATGCTTGTTCACATAGTTTAAGCAGATTGATTAACAATTAAACGCTTTTTTGCTTTTCGCCTCGTGCCAAACGGAAAATCCTTCTCTAGAATTAAAATTCCGTTTGTCAAGATTTTTTACTTTTTTCGTCAAAAAATCGGACTGATTTTGTAGCTTACAGATTGTAAGCAGGAATTGATCTCCTAAGTTAAGGGGAGCTGTCACGAAGTGACTGAGGAGTGTGCCTACACGATGCAACGGCATCATGGATGATTAAGGAAAAATGATAAAGGAATGTTGCTGAGTAAACAAAAACTTATAACTCATAACTCGTTCCCGTTATCGTTCCCGTTTTTTATTATGAAATATTTTGACAAAATAGGGTAAAAAACTCATGCGATTCTGACAACGTTAACGATAACGGAAATGATAACTTTAACCTAAATCCATCAACTATGAATTATGAACTTGCACTATTAGCTATAGCAACGCCTTCCTTTAACTCATAAGAACAACTCGAAAAATAACAAACTCAACAATTTATATAGCAATCTCAATATTTTTGCTTACCTTTGCGCTCGAAATGGAGAAAAAGAAACTAATAGGAATGTCGCTCAATGAGCTGAAAAGCATTGTGGCAGAACTCGGCATGCCTGCTTTTACGGCTAAGCAAATTGCCAAGTGGCTATACGAGAAAAACGTTGCCGACATTGAGGACATGACAAACATATCGAAGGCTAACCGTCAAAAACTGGCAGAGGGCTTTGAAGTGGGAGCAAAAGCACCTATAGACAAGCAACAGTCGAAAGACGGAACTATAAAATATCTGTTCCCAACAGAAAGCGGAAAAAGCGTGGAAACTGTGTTTATTCCCGACAAAGACCGCGCTACGCTCTGCGTTTCGTCGCAGGTGGGATGCAAGATGAACTGTCTTTTCTGCCAAACGGGCAAGCAGGGATTTGAAGGACAACTGACTGCTAAAGACATTATAAACCAGATATATGCTCTGCCAGAGCGAGAGCGGCTTACCAACATTGTCTTCATGGGACAAGGCGAGCCAATGGACAACCTCGACGAGGTGCTTAAAGCTACACAGATTCTGACTTCAGACTGGGGCTACGCCTGGAGCCCTAAGCGCATAACGGTTAGTTCGGTAGGCGTGAAGAACAAACTGAAGCGTTTTCTCGACGAGAGCGAATGTCACGTTGCAATAAGTCTGCACTCACCTATTCCTGAGCAAAGAGCAATGCTCATGCCTGCCGAAAAGGGAATGGGAATAGAAGATGTTGTGGCTCTGCTGCGCCAGTATGATTTCAGCCACCAGCGCCGTCTGTCGTTTGAGTATATTGTCTTCGACGGAGTGAACGACTCAACTACCCATGCACGAACTATAATAAAACTGCTTGACGGACTGGAATGCAGAATAAACCTAATCAGATTCCATCAGATTCCAGGCATTGACCTTCGTGGCGTTGATGACAAACGAATGGAGTCTTTCCGCGACTATCTTACTAATCATGGCATTTTCACAACCATAAGGGCAAGTCGTGGACAAGACATCTATGCCGCCTGCGGACTGCTGAATACGGCGAGAAAGCAGGAAGGATTGAAGGTTTGAGGCTATAAGGGGGTGATGCTGTGAGCCAGTCATGTTATGAGTCTTTTTTTTATATGAAACATAACCGAAGCAAAAAAGAAACTTAGATGATTATTTAACTAATATACATACTTAAATGGAAAATAGAAAGATACGCGTGGGCATCACGCATGGCGACACAAACAGTGTCGGATATGAACTCATTTTTAAAACCTTCAGCGAACCAGCACTATTGGATTTATGCACACCAATAGTCTACGGCTCGCCAAAAATAGCGACATACCACCGAAAGGTGCTTGGCATAGAGGCTAACTTCACTATAATAAGAAATGCTGAAGAGGCTCACAGCGGACGCCTGAACATTCTCACAACAATAGAGGAAGACGTGAAAATGGACATGGGCATGCCTACAAAAGAGAGCGGCGATGCTGCAATAAGAGCATTAGACCGCGCTATGAAAGACTATCAGGAAGGTCTTTTCGACGTTCTTGTCACCACTCCTATGACTCTTGACAAGATTAAAGACGAAGGTTACCCATTCAACTCACAAGTGGACTATATAACAAAATATGTAGACACAACCAATAAACCGCTGAAGATAATTACTAATCGCGGACTGCGCATAGCCTTTGCCACTGACAAAATGCCTATAAGCGAGGTGAGCGGCGCAATAAGTCAGGAACTGATTAGCGATAAACTGACTGTATTTGCCGAAACTCTGAAACGCGACTTCCGCATCTCCCAACCAAGAATTGCTGTGCTGGCACTCAATCCAAAGTCGAGCGAAAACGGCAAGAACGGCAAGGAGGAAGAAGAAATAATAAGACCTGCAATAGACAAGGTGAACGAGGCAAGGCCTATCGTGTTCGGTCCTTTTGCTGCCGACGAATTCTTCACCTGCCGACAATATGAGGCTTTCGACGGAATACTTGCCATGTACTACGACCAGGCTTCTGCACCATTCAAACTAATTGCATCAGAAGACGGTGTATGTCTGACAGCAGGCATGCCTATAGTACACACCTACAGCAGCCACGATGTTGACTTTGCTGCAGCAGGAAAAGGAACCGTAGACGAGAGTTCCTTCCGCGATGCCATCTATCTTGCTATAGACGTGGCACGCAACAGGGTGAGCTACGACAAGCCATTTGCGAATCCGCTGAAGAAACTCTATCACGAAAAACGCGACGACAGCGAGAAAGTAAGGTTCCAGATAAAGGAAAACAAAGAACCGAAAAAGCAGGAAAACGCTGAGAAAGAGCAATAAACAATCAACGTAAAACAAAAAGAACAGCCCTGACATAAATGAGCAAAAAGTACCAGAATGGCTTTTTCGTCTTCGGCTTTGTGCTTTTAGCACTCATGCTGTCGAGCCTCAACTATCATGAGGTGATTGACGGACTGCGCCATGCTGGCTACTGGTTCTTTGCCGTAGTGGCACTATGGGGAGTACTCTATTTGTTCAACACCTACACTTGGCATATCATAATAAAGGCCACCAAGGAGAAAGAACTTTGCAGATTGCAGAACGCAGGAAGTGTAGAGGAAGAAGAAAGCGTGTCATCCACACATAAAAAACAAACCCAACTTGCAAGAAGAGAACCGTCTTTCGGGAAACTCTACCGTCTGACTGTATCAGGATTTGCGCTGAACTATGCCACTCCTGGCGGACTGATGGGCGGAGAACCATATCGCATCATGGCACTATCGTCGCTAATTGGGGCAGAGAGGGCTTCATCGTCGGTGATTCTCTTTGCCATGACACATATTTTCAGCCACTTCTGGTTTTGGCTTTTATCTGCCCTACTCTTCTTTGCCACACAAAAGGTTAACTTCTTCTTGGCTATTATTCTTATTTCAACACTTGCCTTCTGCATACTCGGAATATGGTTTTTCATGGTTGGATACAGAAAAGGTCTTGCCAATCGTGCGCTGAAACTGCTGCGCCACTTCCCTTTTGTGAGCAAGTGGGCAACTCAATTTATTGAGAAACATCGCGAAGAACTAAACAATATTGACCATCAGATTGCTTCGTTGCACAACCAGAACCGCAAGACATTCCTCACAGCGGTATTGTCGGAACTGACCTGCAGGGTGTGCTCCGCAGCCGAAATAATGTTTATTCTTCTCGTGCTATATCCTTCGGTTAACTATATTCATTGCATACTGATACTGGCTTTCACCAGTCTTTTTGCCAACTTGCTGTTCTTCATGCCTTTGCAGATTGGAGGCAGAGAAGGCGGATTCCTAATGTCGGTGAAAACAATGGCAATGACTACGAGCGACGGAATCTTCGTAGCCCTTATAGTACGACTGCGTGAGCTGATATGGACTGCCATCGGACTATTAATGATAAAACTGGAAAGAAGGCAGTAAAAAGTCTTAATTTGTGATTGACGAGCAAACAAGTTGAAAAGTAAACAGGTCAAAGTTCTCAACACTCACAACCCATCAATAAAAAAGTTTACGCAAACTTAATTGCCACTTAATTTTAAGATAAGTAGTGTTAAACTTCATGCCAATATTACCTAATAAATAATATAAATGTTTACTTTTGCAAAATAAACAATAAAAACAGAAATTAAAAACATGAAGAAAACCTTTTTATTATTCTTATTTGCTATAGCTACCATATCTATGGCTGCGCAAAACATAGGAACGGCTATAGACACAACTAAACAGAAACCCCAAGAACCCTTTAACTGTATACTAGATAAAAAGCCAATGTTTCCTGGAGGTGAAACTGCCCTGATTGAGTTTCTGAAGAAGAACCTAAAATATCCAAATGTTGCTATGAAATATGGCATAGAAGGCCGTGTTATAATGACATTTATATTAGATAAAGAAGGAAACGTAAAAGACATAAAGACAGCAGAAAACGGTGTGAAGATAACTAACTTAAAAGAATCTAAACTTGCCACATTGCTAATTGATGATCAGGAAAAAATAAAGAAGCAAATAGCACTCGCCTTTGCTAAAGAGGCTGCACGCGTCATACGCATAATGCCTAAATGGACTCCAGGCGAAATGTTTAAAGGAGGCAAGTGGGAGCCTGTAAGGGTAAAATACACCTTACCTGTTTCTTTTAGACTATGAAATTAAGAAGTTATAAGTTATAACATTTACAACAAAATGAATTAAGAAGTCTCGATGCACGAGGCTTCTTTTTTATTTTAAAGAAGGAATAACTTCACTTTATAAACCAAACAACCTCAAGACCTACCCCTCAGAAACAAATATTTTCTGCAAAAATGTCAGTTGTTTGGAAAAAAATATGTAATTTTGTCAACTCTTATGAACACAACTGAACTACAGAAAATAAAAAACAGATATAACATTGTAGGCAACAGCGACGGGCTTAATAGGGCTCTCGACGTTGCACTACAAGTTGCACCTACCGATTTGAGCGTTCTCATAATTGGCGAAAGCGGTGTCGGTAAGGAGATTATACCACGGGTGATACACGACAATTCTCCTCGCCGACGCGAGAAATATTTTGCTATTAACTGTGGTTCTATACCCGAAGGAACTATCGACAGCGAACTGTTCGGACATGAGAAAGGTGCCTTCACTAGTGCTATAGGTGAAAGCGAAGGCTACTTCGGCATTGCAAACAAAGGAACTCTATTCTTAGACGAAGTAGGCGAACTTCCACTCGCAACACAAGCCAGACTGCTGCGTGTACTCGAAACTGGCGAATACATCAGAGTAGGCGGTCAGAAAATAATGAAAACCGACGTGAGAATAGTGGCTGCAACAAATGTGAATATGCGTAAAGCCATTAGCGAAGGCAGATTCAGAGAAGACCTCTACTACAGACTTAACACCATACCAATACAGATGCCGCCACTGCGCGAGCGAGGTGAAGACATAATCTTGCTGTTCCGCCTGTTTGCAATGCAAATGGCTGAAAAGTTTAAACTGCCAAGAATAACACTGACAGAAGAAGCCAAGCAGTTGCTGCTAAGATATAAATGGCCAGGAAACATAAGACAGCTGAAAAACATTACCGAGCAGATGTCGGTGCTAAGCGAAAAACGCGAGATTGATGCTGCTACCATAAGCCACTTCATCCCAAACGACGGAGAAAGCACTCAACTTGCAGTAATCAACCCAACAGGCAGCCACTCTTATGAAAACGAGCGCGAAACGCTTTACAAAATTCTAAACGAATTGAGCGGAAACGTGCGCGACCTGAAAAGAGAACTCAACGGACTGAAACAACGTATTGACGATGCTTCGGAAATAACATCAAAAGCAGTTGAACTCAGAAACAACATATCTGCTGTTGAAATAAGCAGCAACAAGACTGCTGCAATTACACAAAGCCCAAACGTTGAGTATGCTGAAGCAGAGGAAATATCTGAGACCGAGAATCTGAACATAAACGAACTGGGACGCCATCTGATAGAGAAAGCCCTTGAAAGAAACGGAGGCAACAGAAAAAAAGCGGCTCAGGAACTCGGCATATCAGACCGTACACTCTATAGAAAACTGAAGCAATATGGACTGGAAAACAAATAAGTCGCTGATAGCCTGCATAGTGCTTATAGTAACAGCACTGACTTCGTGTAAAGTATCTTACGACTTTAACGGGGCAAGCATAGACTATACCAAAACAAAGACCATACAAATAGCAGATTTCCCAATAAGGGCAAACTATGTATGGGGACCAATGCAGACTATCTTCAACAATGAGCTGAAAGACATTTTTGCAAACCATACCCGACTGCAACAGGTAAGAAGAAACGGCGACCTGAAAATTGAAGGCGAGATAACACAGTACCAGCAACGCAACAAAAGCGTGTCGAGCGAAGGATATTCTGCCCAGACAGAACTATCAATGACTGTGAATGTAAGATTCACTAACAATGCGAACCACAAAGAAGACTTTGAACGACAATTTACAGCCACAGCTTCTTATGAGACAACAAGGTCACTAAACTCCGTTCAAGAGGAACTGGTAACACAAATGGTAAAGGAAATAACCGACCAGATATTTAACGCAACAGTAGCCAACTGGTGATTTTTTCATTTGTCAGGATAATGAACTTAGCATACCTAATCAACCATCCGGAAACAATGAACAAGGAGACCCTATACGATCTCCGATCACTTCTTGCGCTCTACCCCTACCACCAGACTGCAAGGTTGCTAATGCTGCAAAACCTATATATATTACACGACACATCATTCGACGAAGAACTGAAAAGAGCAGCAATTTACATCACCGACCGCAGAGTTATTTTCAACCTCGTCGAAGCAGCCTACTACAAGATAAAAAACAAGGAAACAAAGGCAGAAAAGCCACAGACTAAAGAGGAAAAAGAAAAACGCACCCTGTCACTAATTGACAACTTCCTCGAATCAAGGCCAGCCGATGTCGACGAAGAAGAAGAAGAAAAGGCAAAACGCAAGCCTACGGCTGCCGATGCTGCAATAGATTATGTCTCATATCTGCTCGAAATGGAAAATGAAGACGAGAAAGCAAAAGAGACACAACCCGAAATGAAGGGACAAAACCTGATAGACAACTTCATAAACAACGAGAATGGAAAAATAGAGCTGAAAGAAACACCAGAATATCTTCCCGACCTCAATGACAACGAAAACGAAAATGAAGAAAATGAAGGCTATTTCACAGAGACTTTAGCCCGAATTTACATCAAACAAGGGCGATATTCTAAGGCTTTGGAAATAATTAGGCGTTTAAATTTGAATTATCCAAAAAAAAATGCTTACTTTGCAGACCAAATCAGATTTCTCGAAAAATTGATTATAAATAATAAAAATAAATAATAAGAAAAATGTACACATTATTCGTAATTTTTATCGTTTTAGCAGCACTGCTTATGATTGGTATTGTGCTCATCCAAGAGTCAAAAGGTGGCGGCCTGTCATCTAACTTTGCATCATCTAACCAAATCATGGGTGTTCGCAAGACAACTGACTTTATTGAGAAAGCCACATGGGGATTAGCTATCGTAATGGTCGTACTCAGCGTCATCTGCGCATACGTTGCACCTCATCAGACAGTTTCTCAGAGCGCTATTGAGAAAAACGCTATTGAAAACCCACTTACTAATCCAAAGACACAGCAGAACTTCGGAACAAGCCAGCCTCAACAGGCAGCTGAAGGTCAAACACCTGCTGCAGAAAACCAGCAAGGCGCACAGGCTCCAGCACAAGACAAGGCTGCAGAATAAGCCACAAGTCTTAATCAACAAAGAAGAATTTTACAAGCAATAGGAACGAACACACCCACAAGAGGAGTTCGTTCCATTTTTCCGTTAAGCAAAGCAATGGTATAAGAAGCATAAGCAAAGCAACAATAGAAATAAGAAAAATACAGATTCACAAATAAAAAAGAAGAAAAAAATTTGGATAATTAAAATAAAAGTCCTACCTTTGCACCCGCTTTAAGTAAGGAAGCAACCAACATGGTGCCCGTAGTTCAGTTGGTTAGAGCGTCAGATTGTGGTTCTGAATGTCGTGGGTTCGAGTCCCACCGGGCACCCGAAAGCTTCTTTGTGAAAAAAAGCTTTTTGAAAGGATAAGAGATACTGCCGCTTAACGGTTTTTCGATAGGTATTTTCCAGAACCTCAGCATGCCGTTTGGCGGTCAGTCCAATGCTCAGAGTCACTTTGACCGGTGCCATCCTTGCAATTGCTTTGGATGAAAACTCTGAGACAGAAATCGACCGTCGTCATATTTTCAATGACGACGGTCTTTTCTTTTAAAATACCATACCTTTTTCGATTTTAAAAGTGATATCCAGTAGTTTCAGCATAAAGTATGGTATTGAGAACCTGCCCCACTCCTTGTTTTCGAACTAAATTTCCAGATTTCAGCTTTTCCAGATTTAAACAGCATCAAGGAGCAGACAGTGTATTTTACCATAAGCCAGGAATGGAACGCTCCACAGCATTTCTCTTTTTTGATCTTGGTGGAGGTGGTATACTCCATCCGAAAACCTTCAGGTTCTCATGCAAGGCATACTCTATAATGCTTTTCTTCTTATAAGAAGATGTTCCGCTAGAAAACTTAGGCTGTCGCTCTTTATCGCTTATTACTTGAATGACCTGCAAATAAGCATCACGGCTCTTGTGTTCTGGTCGTGATAAAAAATGAATATAATATCCAACCTCAGATTTTCCCAGATAGCGAAGCATAAGATTCTCTACAATATATTCAAGCTGCTCAATAGTGCAGTCCTTCCAGAGTTCTACAGAACTCTCTTTTTTTCTCGAAGAACTTCTATCTTCTTCAAATGGATATAAAGGCGTATCACCAGATTTCCATATATGGGAGTTTTCTTTCTTCGGATTTTCTTTTGTGTATACGAAAAAATAAAAAGATGTTATCTTGCGCCCTACCCTGTCACATTCACAATAATCAAACCAAACATTGCTTTGACCTGATAAATATAATCCATTAAGTTCTGCCTGAGCGGGCTCTATAATGCGTTTACGAATATCTTTAAAATTCTTATATTTCCCTTTTGTCAGAACCTCACCTGTTCGCGGATCTTTCTCTTCTTCAAGATTGAACAAACGTCTTAAATCCTGGATGTTTATTGGAACTACATTTTTCTTGAATATTTTACCAGAGTTGTCGATGTATCTGAAATCACCAGAAAATTGGCAACATAGTTCATAGAATTTCTGAGAGAACTTTGAAGAAAGCTGCATAGCTGTTCCTATGTCGAATGCCGTAAACGCTTTTGATAGGTTAATCAGGTAAGGCATAATCTCTGGCGACATTCGCACTTTATATTTCTTTGTAGCGGCATTATAGAAAAAAGTATCCACCCAATGCACCTTTCCGTCTATTCTCTCTCCATGCTCGTTAACAAACGAAATACTCATAAACTTCTCACCGATGTCACTTAACGCTCGATAGGTCTGAAGTACATTAGTAACACCACCTATCTTCCCCAAGTCCGCATCTGTCATTTCAAAATATAATTCTTTCCATGAGTCAGGTACACCGAGATTTTTTTCCGTAAAACGATGCTTGACGGAAAGCGTAAGAAAATACAGAAGCCTGCGTTCTAACAAGCTATACACAACAGGAGCATTAACAATAAAATTACTCCATAAGACTGTTTCATGCCCAATTCTTCTTCGATTGGGAAAACTGGCAGGGGAATCTATAAAACACCCACTACTCAACCCTTGCGGAACAAGGGCTTTGTCTAAATCGTATGTCATTGAGTAATTGTGTAATACCTCTCTGTGATCAGCGTTGACCGGTGCTTAACACTTCAAGGCAAAGATTTATTACTACGGAATATCGGGGGCAAAGATAAAACTTTATTTTATATCCTGCAAGAAAATAGAATTATTATTTTGTCCCGATAGGATTTTTCGTTAGCAAACTATATTGCTGAAGAATAGAGTGTTACCCTTCAAAGGTAGGTAAATAGGTAACGATTTAGAAATGAGCGGAGTGCATTGAGGTACATTGTTTTGAATAGCCAAAGAACGCTCACTTTTACTACTTGCAAAGGTACACATTTGCGAGTGAAAGTGAGCGTTCTTGCGTGATTTTCTTCCTGAGAAGTTTTGTCACAACTGAAATACAACGATGAAAGAGAAAGGGGATTTTCGTTTTTACAACCGATGCGAACGGTTGCGATTGATAAGTTGTTTCCATTTCTGTTCACACCAATCAGTAATGGGAAACCCGTTGATGGTCAAAAGAGGTCGTTTCTTCTCGTCCTTGATGATACGGATTTCGCTGTCCTCTTCTGTAAATTCTCTCTTGTATAATCCCGAATAGGCTTTAGCCGTTCCTCGCTGGGGAGTCTCCGTGCGATACATCTCCGCTATCCTGTCATCAGAGAAGTTCATCTTCCGGAGCATCAGACGGATGTTCAAAAGCTGGTAGAAGCCATTGAAGAAGCGTTTTATCCAATTCCGCTCTTCCTCATAAACCTGCACGGTCTCTTTCAATTCGGCAATGGCTCTGTCTCTTCCCCTAACAGTATCCTGCAAAAGAACGACCTCCTTTCGGATTTCATTCTTCTCCTTCTCTGAAAGATACCGTTGCCGTTCGGCTTCCTGCTCCAAGTCTGCAATACGCTTCTCTGCCTTGTCGAGTTCGGAGTTGCCAAAGATAGAATATAGCGTTCCTTTCATACGGAGCTTGCCTGCCTGCTTCTCCAGCTCTTTTATCTTGGCTGTGAGTTCCGCTTCTTGGGCTTTCTTCTCTTTCGTGAATTTGAGGATTTCCTTGTAATACTCCATAGTGGTACGGTGCTTGGCTTCCGAGCCGTGTACGCCTCGTTCCAATCCGAACCGTTGCACTCGCTTGGCATAGTCCGTCTGATACTGCTCCAGTTTCTTGGGCGTAAGCACATCATCGGCACAAAGTCGTACCTTGTTCTTCTTCGTCTTGTACTTCCGCTTCCCATTCTCGGCTTCCTCTTTGGCTTTCCTTCTTTCGCCCGTGACAATCGGAACGACCGTGGCGTGAATATGGGGTGTTTCCTCGTCTGCATGTAGCGTGGCAGCGACCACATTGTCTGCTCCAAAAGTGGAGCGAAGCCAATCCATCGATTCATCACACCATTCGTACAGGCGTCCTTCCTGCTCTATACGAGCCATATCCTCCGGTGAACTCGACAGGATAAAGCGCAAGGCTTTGACTTGGTTCTTTGCTACCTTTCGGTAGATACCTGCCGTGGCGATACGATGTTCTATCGCTTCGCTACGGTTGGTCACATTTGCAGGGAATTGCACCAATTCCCTGTTCAGGTGTGTGCGAGAAGGATCGACGTTACTCGGGGTATATGTCCGCGCTATATGAGCAGTATTTCCCGAGTCGTTGCTTCTCGCCTTGTCTATATGTAATACGGCGTAGCCCATTGTTTGAAGATTGATTTAAGGGGTATCCAAAGGGGCGGAGTCCCTTGGCTCAGGAGGGCTTTTTTAGCGGTAACGGAGTGCAGCGTGAAGAAAATGCCCTAATGAGCTATGGCATTTCTTGAAATGTCCGCTCCGCCCTTTCCGAAGTTTGCCTTTGAGAGCTGCATTCTCTGAATGCTCAGAGGGCTTTGTTTCTAAGTTTTTCATCAAGGAAACTTGCAGTTTAATGAACTGCCGTAGCTATCGAAACAAAGCAATCTGTCTGCTTTTGTTCTCTTTTAGTCCCTAAGGATGCCCAGTTGATATTTGGTTTTGATTGCACTCTTTTGCCTTATCGTCCAAGTCCTCGTTTACGAGGTGGTATCACCTGCTTTAGCTCTGTTCTTTGGGCAACGTGGTAGTCGTTGAGGTCTTTGTATCGGGCATAGTGTCGGCTCATATCCTCTACTTTGATGCCTGCTGAGCAAAGAGTTTGGAGAGCATCTCGTCCTGCTTGGTCGTTGTCGAGGAATGCCCGAACGGAGTCGATGCCGTTCTCGTGGAGATAGGCAACGGCTCGTGGAAGATTGCTCACGGAGTTCAGAACGATGGAAGGCGAAATGGGTTCTTTTCCTTTCACCGTGAGATAGGAAAGGAAATCCATTAAGCCCTCGAAGATGCAGAGAGAGGCGTTGTTCGCTTCTCCCGCAACTACAGATATATCCTTCGGAGCGATTGTGCCTTTGAATGTCTTGTCGTCTCGGAGTTCATACCCTCCTGTTCGATTGGCAAAGCCGATGGCAGAATACTCTCGTCCTCCTACTTCGTAGCGAATATGACGGAGATAAGGACTTGCCATGGCAAGGTCTATCTTGCGTACCTCTCGGAGATAGCTTTGCAGATGTAGGGGTAACTCTTCGCTGATGAAGAGAATACGCCTTACATTACTTGGTCGCTGTTCAACTCTTATCTGTTCTATGTGAACCTCACGATGAAAGGAAGAGGGAGCGAGGGTTGTCGCTTTCCCTTCGGCAAGATGTGCCATAGCTTCATAGGCACTGCATCCTCGCATCCGCATCACGAGGTCGATGATGCTTCCCCCTTGGCTTGTCCCATAGTCGTGCCACAGGTTTTGCTGAAAGTCCACTTTCAGGCTGGCATTGTGGTCTTCTCGGTAGGGTGCGTGATAGAGGGCATAGCCGTTGTACCCCTTGGCAGGCTCAATACCGCAGGCGTGCAGGTAATCGCCTATCGGTATCGCTTTGATGTATTGCAGGTCGTAATATTCGTTGTTCATTGCTGTTATCGTTGGATTGGGATTATTCATATTCATTATTCGATATTTCATTATTCGCTATGTTTTCTCTTTTTGGAATTTTCCCTTTTTCATCTTACTACCCTTCTACATTTAGATAAGTGATTGACAGTGAAAGAGAAAAGTGTAACACTTCATTCTGTTTTATCCTTCTACATCTCCTGTCTACGCTTTTCCTCATTCCTTCTGACGTAGAAGCGTAGAAAGATGGTAGTAAGCCGTGTCGCAAGATGTACACCTCCTACAATCCCTTCTCTTTCACTGTATTATCCTTAGTTGTAGTAATGTAGTAAGGAGAATAGGAAAGAAAAGAGAAAGGAGTATTACAAAGAGGTTGGTAACAACAGGGTGCTATGGCGGTTGCTCGGGGTAAATCTTACGGACGGCATAGACATATACGGGATTGCCGTTTATCCTGCGACACTCCCTCGTATAGCCTGCCTTTCGCAAGGCTTCGCCCATCCGCTTGGTGGAGAGGGGTTGTCGGGTGTAGCAGGAGAGATACCCCACTATCTCCGAATTGGTCATATAGAAGCGTTTCGTTGCCGTCTCCGCTTCCGTGGGAAAGGTGAAATAGCGGAGCAACAGTTCCATCTCTGTCGTATAGACTTGGAAGGCTTCGCTATTTCTATGCAACTCGGCAATCTCTTCATCATTGAACCAATAGCGAAACCCTTCATTCAATCGCGTCTTGGCTTCGCTGTAAACGGCATCCATTGGAATGCTCTTGGCTCGGTCTATCTCTATTGCCAATACTTCAAAGGGCAGGAAGCGTCTGCTTCCTGTCGGGTCGGTGAGGAAATCGTTGCCATTGACCGAGGCCACGAAACTTGCCAAGTGGGGGCGCTCCTCGATATGCTTCTCGTAAGGCATACGGTACTTCACCTGCGGACAGGTAATGAGGTTCTTCAGTTCATTCTCGTCCCGTTTGTTAAGGGCTTTGAGTTGGTCGTCAATGTTGATGATGAGGTTCTGCCCGATAAGGCTCAGCACGTCCTTCTCCTGTGGGTATATCTTTCCTGTATAGCGGTAGTCGGATAAAGCTGGGGGACAGAGCAGGTCAAGGAATGTGGTCTTGAATTTGCCCTGCTCGCCTGTCAGCACAAGGCAGGTATGGTTACGACACTGCTTATCGTCCATTACATTGGCGACCACTGCCACTAACCACTTGGTGAGGTATTCTTTCCATTTCTCGGGATGGGTTACGCTCACGCAGTCGGCAAGGGCGGTGATGGCTTCCGCATTTCCATTCGTCAGCGGTAAGGCTTGGAAATAGGCTTGCACGGGATTGATGCGTGGGGAGAAATCGCTTTCGATGATGCTGTACAGATTCTCGGGCGAGGTCTGTACATCGGCTTCCTTGTCCAACGCTCGTTTGAGGGTGTTGATACGGTAGCGGTCTATGGCTGTGTAATCGTCCATTCCTCGTGGACGATACTCCGCTCGATGCAACACGGTGTTGTATCGAAACTCGTAACGAGCCGAAAGGAACTCTTCTATTTGCGCGTTCTTGGAGAGGTTGTCCTTCTCTTCTTTTTTCATTGTTCGTACTTCTTCTGTTTGCTTGGTTTTGAACTTTCATCCGAAAACGGATGCTGAAACCAAGTTACAGAGGCGAACACAGAGTCCCAAGGCTGGTGTGTCTGTTGCTTCGAGGTACAGAGAAATGCTCCGAAAATGGATAGGATAAACAGGGAAAATCGGGACAAAAACACTCAAAAGGAGAGAACAGAGAGAAGAATGGCTCTGTAAACGACTTCATCGGATTGCCAACGTCTGCACCCTTTTTCTTCGAGGGATAGGCAAGCGAGAATTATCATTGGTGAGAGAGCATCCAAAAGATGCCGAGTAATCAAAGAAAAGATACCGAGCAATCTCACGGTCGCTCGGTATCTTTTTCCCGTTGTGTCGTGTGGACATTTCACTCCATATCAGAGCCACAAGTACGCACTTAGAGAAAGGTGGGTGAATTAGGCGGTTTGTGCTTGTACATTTGCCTGCAATTTCCTTTTATTTCCCTTGATTTCATCGGGTCTTGGGACAAGGATTTCGCCTGCATACATTTGCACCGAAAAGAGAAAAACGACAATTAAAAACGATATTGATATGAGATTTACCGCCATCGACTCCTCCGCTTGGGAGGAACTGAAAAAGAGCATCGAAGAGCTGGCTCTTTGCATGAGAGAGCATTTCGGCACGAAAACCGAAGTCCCCGACCTGCTGCACAACGGGGACGTGTGCCAAATACTGAACATCAGCAAGCGAACGCTCCAACACTATCGGGACACGTCTGTGCTGCCCTTTATCCAAATTGGGCATAAGTGCTATTACAAACGTGAGGATGTGAAAGCACTCCTTGCCAAGTCCAACCGCAAATAACCACAGCTATGGAGTACGAGACCATCAACAAAGAAACGCCCGAGATGAAACAACTCATCTCAGGCATCAGAGAAGTAAGCAAACGCCTTCGGGAAATTGCCCAAACGCACCGCCCGCTGTTCGGGGGAGAAATCTATCTCACGGGGCGAGAGGTCTGCGAACGGCTTTTCATCAGCCCTCGCACCTTGCAAGACTATCGGGACAAGGGCATTATCCCCTATACCCAAATCGCAGGAAAAATCCTCTATCGCCTCTCCGACATCAACCGATTACTGCAAGAGAATTATCGGAGATAAAGCATTTGTAAGAAGCGTTTTCCTGCCGTTTGGCAATCATACAGAAAGAACCTGCTGAATAGTCGTCCAAAAGATACCGAGCAATCTCGCAATCGCTCGGTATCTTTTTACTGATTACTCGGTATCTTTTCGCAATAAATCAAGTACATTTGCGTTATTGATTCAAGCAATCCCTTTAATAAACGAACAAACCTAAGAAATGGTATTACAAACGAAACGATTGATATTAAGACCGTGGCAGGAAAGCGATACGGAAGCACTTTATAAGTATGCCAGCAACCCAAATGTAGGTCCCATAGCTGGTTGGGCGACGCACATAAGCGTTGAGAACAGTCGCGAAATTATCAGGATAGTGCTTTCTGCCCCTGAAACGTACGCTGTCGTACTGAAAGAGACGGGTGAGGCGGTCGGCAGCGTCGGACTAATGACTGCAAGGAGCAAAATTCACTCTGCAAGTATGGCAGACTATGAGTGTGAGATAGGCTATTGGATTGGCGAACCCTATTGGGGACAAGGCTTGATACCCGAAGCCGTCGACGAATTGCTACGGTATGCTTTTGAAAATTTGCAAATGAGTGCCGTTTGGTGCGGATATTTTGATGGTAACGAGAAGTCGAAGCGAGTGCAGGAGAAATGCGGATTCACTTACAGCCATACGGAATACAATAAGCCTGTCCCATTGCTGAACGAGGTTCGCACAGAGCATTTTACCAAACTTACCTTAGAAGACTGGAAAAACAGAAAGGAAACAAGTATGTAAAACATACAGGCAATGGTCTTGACCAACTCAAAAAATGGGGCGGGTATCGGTTACACTAACGCAGAGAATTATGTGGAAGCACAAGCCGTCTGTGATAAGAACATTGTTACGGCAAATGGTGTAGGGCATTTGGAATTCACTCGTGAGATGCTTCTATTGCTGAAAGCCAACAATCCCGAGCAGATAGAGGCTTGGTACGATTTCTATAAAAATGGTTTCGTGAGATAAAGTTATTTTTCTGAGATACTAAACTTTATGTTCGTAACGTCAAACATAAGAGCCACGTTTCCATGCAATTTACAGAGCGTTTGGCAAGTTGTAACATCGCTAACAGACTATTCGTGGAGAAGTGATGTTGAAAAGATAGAGATCATATCAGACACGCAATTTGTAGAAATAACGAAGAGTGGATATAAGACAACTTTCACGATAACAAGACAAGAACCTTGTTGTCGATGGGAATTTGATTTGGAGAATGACAATATGAGAGGGCATTGGGTTGGTGTTTTCAGTGGAAATGAAAAGACAGCCTCGATTGATTTCACGGAGTACATAGAACCTAAGAAATGGTTTCCCAAACCGCTTGTAAAGATATGTTTGAAGTACATGCAAGTCAGATATGTCAGGGATTTAAGGCAGACTTTGAAAAGAATATGACCATAGATTTTATCTGAAAATAAAAAAGCTATGCCACAAATAACCAAAGGAGGAAAGTTTATCTTCGGAATCTCTCATATTCGGGAAGATTTGACAATTCAGATACCAAAACAAGCTATCCATGAATATGCTCTTGCTGATATTGAAAACATCATTCTGATTACAGGAAGTAAAGCGACGGGAGGCTTCTGTATAACGACCTATCCACTTCTTTCTTCTTCAAAACTGTGTCATATATTGACAAATTGTCCTCAACTAAGGGAACAGACGCTACCAATGGGCAAACTGATAACCTATAAAGGAAGGGGTTATACTTGGGTGCCAATAGGAGAAGGAGGAATGATCAGCCTAACCCCTGAATTGATGAAGGCATTAAGATTGCAAGTCCATTCTGAATTATTGGCTATCAGAAGTAGCAATATCGCTTTCACAATGGGAGCAAAAGGGCCGTTGTGGGAAAAAGCGCAGGCTTTCAATGGTGAAATTACACGATATTAGTCGTAGAAAGGACTTGCTCCATAAAACGAAGCAAGTCCTTTCTGTTTAGTCTTAACCTCTCCTTTTTTGTGTGAGTTTCTCCATATCCTTTGAAATCTTGCTGTCCGTGATTTGAGCGTAGATTTGCGTGCTGGCAATAGAGGAATGCCCCATCATTTTGGCAATGCTCTCCATCGGAATACCTGCCTCTAAAGTCAGTGTGCCGAAGCTATGGCGGGCCATGTGCCAAGTTAGCGGAGTGCGAATACCACAAGCCAAACCAATCGTTTTGAGGTAAGTGGATAATTTGCCTTTACTTATCGTATCGGGAAATACCTTGTAATCCCCCTTGCTCTTCTCTTTCGTGTAAAGGGCGAGTATCTGCTCCGCTATCGGATGCAGGGGTATCAAACTCTCTACCTCCGTTTTCTGTCTTGCCTTGCGGATATATCGCTTCCCCTCGTTGTTCGTTTCGATTTGCGAAACTCTCAAACTCTGTAAGTCGGCAAATGCCAAACTCGTAAAGACAGAGAAAAGAAACATTCTTCGGCTTAGTTCTGCCCCTTCGTCCTGCAACGGGAAAGCCAAGAGCTTTGCCACATCGCCCTTGCTCAGGAAACGAGGTTTGCGCTCCACCGCTTCATACTTTACCTCCTCAAACGGATTGAAGCGTATTGTTCCCTGACTGACGGCTCGATACATCAGCCGACTCAACCAGCAGAGATGTCTGTTTATCGTTGCAGGAGCATAGCCCTCCTTTTTCAAATGGAAGCGATAATCATCAAAGAAGTCTATCGTAAGAGTCGTTAGGGAAATATCATCCTCTCCACGACTTCGCACAAAGGAGTTAAGTTGTCTGTCGGAACTTCGATTATTGCTATACGTCCCCTCTCTCTTGCTTTCCCGTTGGACTCTGAGTTCTTCTGCACTAAGGGCAAGAAGAGTTGTCGGAGTTCTCCCGATGCCTTGCAGGTGGTTCTTCAGAAGCTCGGCACTCACTACTCCATATTTGTAGAGCAATGTATTGTACCCCTGTTCGATTTCTTCCCGAAAGGTTTGCAGGCGTTGGTTGGTCTTCTTGTCCGTTGTTTCCCCTCGCCTCACACACCAATCGTGGGGAGTAGTGCTTTCGCCTGTGGTTATCACTACGTTCGCTCCGTCAATGGTGATACGACAAAGGATTGCCGTTGTGCCATCTGCTTTGACTTTATTCTTGTTGATATAGAATAGGATTTTGAATGTACTGCGCATAAGTCCTACAAGGTTAAGGTCAGGTTTTCAGTGAAAGAAAGAAATCGCTCGAACTCATCAAAGAGTTTCTTCGGAGTAACGTGGGCATATCGCTCGGTCGTTTGGATATTGCTATGCCCCAACATTCGGCTTACCGTTTCGATGGGAACACCTCGTTCCAAAGTAATCAAGGTCGCAAAAGTGTGGCGACCGACGTGCGCCGAAAGCGGAATGGAGATACCTGCCCGAAGTTGCAGGGCTTTGAGTTGAACGAGGTAAGCCGAATAGGCTATGGAAGCAAAAAGAGTGTTGCGTTCACCCGATTGATACCGCTCGATCAAACGCACCGCTTCGGATAGGAGCTTCACACGGCAAAGGGTATTGGTCTTCTGTCTGCGGAACTTCAACCACAAAGCTCCCTCATCATCCGTAAAGAGGTGTTCCCGATTAAGGGCAACCATATCGCAATAGGCAACACCCGTATAACAGGAGAAGAGAAAGAGATTGCGAGCGGTCTCCAACTCCACCTCATACGGCTCAAAGGTCAATCCCAGCAACTTATCCAACGAAGTCCTATCCAAAGCACGAGGTTGTTTGTTCTCTCCTCGCTCTATCTCCACGTGCGCAAATAGTTGTCGCTCTGTCAAGCCTTCACGATACGCCAAACGGCAGACTTTCTTTACCATCAATGTCATCTTACGATAATAGGCTTGCGAATGTCCTAATACTCCAATAGAGTAGCGTTGAAGACTTTCCAAGAAATCTTCTTCTATCTGTCCGAAAGGAATGTCTGCCGTGTGGTACTTCTCACCAATAAAGACTTGCAGATGCTTACGGATAGTATAGTAACCTCTCATAGTCGTAGCCTTTATTTCGATGCCCACCTTTTGCTCCAACTCTTCGACCATTCGATCGTATCGCTCCAAGAAGGTTGTCTGGCTCTGCATACTGCCTTGAAACTGCTCCTTGATGTCTGTTGCCGTAAAGACCGCTCCTCGCTCGCAAAGGAGTCGATAAGCCGACTGTACCGAGAGAAGCAAGCGTTCCAACTTGCCATTCGTTACCACCGCTTCACGGCTCTTGCCGTTTAGTCTGCTCTCACGAGCATTCCACAACTTGGGGTCGCACGAGAGTTTACAACTGAATTGGGCGATGGTTCGCCCGTAGGTTATACGCCCCATTATCGGAGCTTGCCCCGACTTGTCCAATCCGCTCTTTTTGAGGTAGAGCAACACCTTGAATTTGTCTGTTTGCATACGCTTCTTTTTTATGGGCAAAGTTACCCGTTACCGAAGCGTCTTCAGCTACGCAAAACATTGTGGTACAAAGAATAAGCACCGCAACGACAGAAAGGTGAGTTACCGAACACTCTTCTGTCGGTTACCTTCTCCTGCCTCCTCGTTACCATTCGGAGAATGAACTAACGATTTGGTAACGGAACTTCTGCACAAATCCACATCTTCTGCACTTTATCCCTCTGTGCAAACCACCGAGATATAACGCAAATCCCTCTCATTTCCATTTACTTACCTTCAATCCTCACCCTAATACCCTTTCCCCTAATAGTTCCAATAGAATTATTATTTTGTCCCAATAGAATTATTATTTTGTCCCAATAGAATTATTATTTTGTCCCAATAGAATTATTATTTTGTCCCAATAGAATTATGTTTTCCCTTGTGTTTATCGGCTTTTTCTTCTTCCGTAAATAAAGCTTTAATAAATATATTAATAAATAAAAGCTTTATACGCGCATACGCGCGAGAACTTAAAGGGAAAAAAATATCTTCTTAAAAATCATTCACATAAAAACCGACAGTAAATCGTGTTCTACTAATACGATTATCCCTCATGTAAATTGTATTTCATATCGTATAAATATTTGTAGTTAATAATTTGTGTATTTACAATATTTTATATTTATATATTTGCAAAGATTTGCAGTTACTAATTAGTGTATTTACAAGTTTACAATAAATAATATTTACACTTTTGTGTAACTTTGTATTTACAATTTTATAAATAATTGCATTTGCTATTTATTGTATTTACTAATTTACAATAAATATTATTTAAACTTTTACTAATTAGTGTATTTACAAACTACTGATTATCAATTAGTTACATCGTTAAAAATGTATAATATTTTACACAAAAAAATATATTATCAGACCCTCTTTCGTATATTTGCAGATACACTTGCAGACCATTTGCAGAGTCAGACTAGCAAGATGTGTCTTTGTTGTAACAAAAACGGCTAAATCCCGTTTTGCCACAAAGACCACTTGCCCAATAAATTGGGATTTAAAAATCTTCGCAACTCAGATTTTTTATGAAAAAAGAAAGAAAAAGAAACAAAACACAATCCGTAAGGATTAGACTAAATGAAGAAGAGGCAGGCATGTTTAAGACTAAATCCAAACAATACAAGAACATGTCTGCAATGGTTAGAGATGCTGTTTATAGGTTCGATGAAACATCTACCATAAGGAAAATAGAAGCTTTTCAAGAGCTTACTCAGCTATATAAACTTTATCAGGTGGAACTCAGCAGACTTGGAGGTAATTTTAATCAAACAGTAAAAAGAGCCAACCAGCTGGCTATTGGTAATGAACTAACAACACAATATTTTGAAAAAATACTTTTCCCTAAAGTTAAACCTATATTATCTTTGTTGCGCCAAATAAAAAAAAGACAAGATTATATCGTAAAAAAAATAAACAAACTATAATTTTACTATTTTTCAGTATGTTTGCAAAAATTCTAAGTTCATCACAAACGTTTAACGGAGTTGATTACAATGAAAGAAAAGTGTCACAGGGAGTTGCACAATTAATAGAAATAAAAAATTTTTCATATTTACAAATACTTAATTTGACTGGAAGAGAAGATCTTAAAGATTATTTAAAATCATATTCTTCCAGAAATACAAGAATAAGCAACACACAGTTTCATGTTACGATTTCATGTAAGGGGAAAGAATATAGCCATGATGAATTAAAAGAAATCGGACATAAATATATGAAAAAAATGGGATATGCTGAAGAAGGGCAGCCTATGCTAATCTATGGGCATTTTGATACAGAAAATAATCACATACACATTATAACAAGCAGAGTGAATCCAAAAGGGCAAAAAATAAACGACTCACATGAGAAAATAAGGTCGCAAGCTGTTATTGAAGAAATAATGGGAATAGATAGAGAAGACAGACTCGGTACTGTCTTAAAAAAAACATTATCATACAATTTTGAATCTGTAAATCAATTCATGGCTATTTTTGAGGCAAGTGGATATGAATGCTATGAAAAGGATCTGGATATATGTATAAAAAGAGGCGGATTTGTACAGAAAAAGATAAGAACAGAACAAATCAAGAAAAGGATAAGTAAAAACTATCTTGATGATAACCGAAGAAAACAACTGACTGCAATATTATATAAATATCGGGATATGGTTTCAGGTAAGGCAGAACTTAAAGATATTATGAAAAACAACTTTGGGATTGACCTGATTTTTCTTGGTTCTAAAGATACTCCATACGGATATATGATAGTCGACCATAATAACAAATCCGTGTACAAAGGTAGCGAAATACTTTCATTAAAAACTTTGTTGCAATTCCGGGATAAAGAAGAGAGATTAAAAAGAATTGACATGTACATTGACGGATTACTTGATGATAATCCCAAATTAACTACTAAAGAAGTAAACAGAATGGTGAGAAGACAGTTTGGAACTTATATTACTAAGGGAAAAATTGTTATGGGGAATGATAAATTTAGACTTAAACACTATATGCTTGAAGCTTTGAGCAGAAATGACAAATACGCCTGGCTACAATCTTTCTGCCCTTCAACTGAAGTAGAAAAAGAACTAATCTGCAAATTTGGAAATGTCAGCAATAACGATTTTATTAGTATCTCTGATGAGAAAAAAAATGTAGAGGAATCTGTTTCATTTATTAAGGAATGTCTGAATAATACAGAAGAAGACCACATTTCATTCCTGAGGGATTGCGGTGTTTTTGTATTTAATCGTAAAGATGAAATATATTGCATTGATATAGCCAATAAATGCATTATTAATGCAAAGGAACATGGTTTGAATATTCAGACTAAGCCTGAAAAACAACAATATAAGGGCAAAAACAAGGGTATTGGAATTAAAAACAGCTTGCCTGGCATAAATGAGGGTAAGGCATCTGACACAAATAGAGAATGGGAGGTTGGAAATTATCCAGAAAGAAATAATGATGGAATGAAAATATAACTATAAATATTTGTAGTTAATAATTAGTGTATTTACAAGTTTATAAATAATTGCATTTACTATTTATTGTATTTGCTAATTTACAATAAATAATATTTACGCTTTTACTAATTAGTGTATTTGTGTATTTACAATATTTTATATTTATATATTTGCAAATATTTGCAGTTACTAATTAGTGTATTTACGAGTTTACAATAAATAATATTTACACTTTTGTGTAACTTTGTATTTACTAACCTTTGTAAATGTTAAATTTAATATATCAAAAGTGATATATTTGCAATATTATTTGCAACTCTAATGCTTTATATATATCTTTGCTGATGAAAATTGTAGACCACTTATTAGTGATTGATGACTGATACATCGTCTACGAATATCTGTTTTACAGCCCTTCACCATAATATAATTGGCTGGCATAAAAGGTGATTGTTATATTGTTTCTTCCTTTTGGCAGAGAATTTAATAAACAACTAAATATTTATATTATGGTGAATTTTAAATCTTTTAATTTTGTTATTGTCGGTATTGCTATGACAATACTTGCAAGTGTTATTACATCCTGTGGCGGTGAAGACCCAGAAGACAATCCAGTTGTCGTACAGGAAACGGGTGTATACAAAATTGAGATTGCTTTTTATGGTGATCTTGATTATCTGAAGCCTGGTACTGTTTTTCTAGGGGGGAGCAAAGCCTTGAATTTGATAGATATATATGATGAGGATGGTAATAAACACCAAGAAGGTTATTATGCCAGTTATGATGACAAGCATTATAATCGCCTGGTTGCTTATACTGGTCCAGAGTGCATATTGTTCTATGTATCTACTAATTTCTATAACTTAATGGAAAAAGAGGAAACTCTTACTGTACACTATAAGGGATGGATCAATAATAAACTTATCCGTGAAGATAAGAAAACAATATACATTCCTTCTGGAATCCTGTGCAAATCTGTGTATTTTGATTTTGAAAAAGGAATTGTTGAAACAGATGTAGAAAGATGAATAAGATAATAGTTTTTGCTAACCAAAAGGGGGGTGTTGGAAAAACAACACTTTGCACACTTTTTGCCAACTTTCTTGCTTCTAAAGGAATACCTGTGGCTGTAATAGATTGTGATACACAGCAGACTATTTTTGAAAAAAGAAAAGTTGATAGAAGAAAATATGTTAATGAAAGTTTCTTATATGACGTAAAGGTATTCAACATCTCTAACGATAAGAATGTTGAAAGGCTAATACAGAGTCTTAAATCTGTAGAAGGCGTGATACTCATAGACTCGCCAGGCAACCTTACACAACAAGGATTAATACCGCTGTTCTCAAATGCGGACTTTATTATATGTCCTTACCAGTACGAGGCAACTTCTGTGAATTCTACCGTTACTTTTATTGTCTTTATTAAGCGCCTTATGTCGCTTATTGAAAAAATGAAAAGTACAATACTTTTCGTACCAAACCGCTATGACAGTAGGATTGGAACAAAGAGTGAACTTGAATTATGGAAACAGACAGAAGATGCCTTCTCAAAAAATGGCATGATTGCTCCTCCAGTAAGATATAAAGCAGATCTGCAACGGTATAATACTGTTGAGTTACATGACAATGCCTTTAAGATAGTACAACCAACATTTAACTTCATGTTTGAAAAAATATTTACTGAAAATGAACAAAAATAAAAATGGAATTGGAATTGACGATATTGTTACGCTCAATATTGACGAGATTGTCGGACACATTCAGCAAGATAAAAATAATAAAGACGGAAAAAGTCTAATGTCTGTTGCGAAAGAGACGATGCCTGTTGAAGAAAATGCGGACTATTCGCATAGTGTAGACGAAGGTGATCTATGGAACTGCTTTCTAAAATGTTGCGGTGGGTATGAATACCGCGTTAAAAAAGAGGGAAGAAAGTCATACTGGATTGACGGCGATATAGCAGAAACCTTTAATAGAATAAATATTAACAAGATGTCTACAACTGACATTATAAATGCCGCACTAAGAGCTTTTATAACAACAAATAAAGAAGGTTTAAGAACTTTTTTAGACAACCAATATGTATTAATTTAAATTTTTAAAAAATGGATTTAAAAGGAAAAGTAATTGCTGTGCTTCCAGTGAAGTCTGGAAAAACGGAAAAAGGGGAATGGCAAAACCAGCAGTATGTAATCGAAACTGAAGAGCAATACCCGAAAAAACTTTTGTTTGAAGTTTTTGGTAAGGAAAAAATTGATTCATTTGCAATCAGGGAAGGTGAAGTTATAACGGTTAGTTTTGACCCAAATGCACACCAATTTGAAGGAAAGTGGTTTGCTAGCAATAGAGCTTGGAATATTGTAAGATAAATTCAAATCAATTAGTGGGGGAATGTGTTTTAATAACATTTTCTCCCACATTAACACGAAGAAAACAATATAGTAATAAATACTAAAACAAAGTAAAATGCATAGTAATACAGAATTAGTCCATAAATACCTACAAGAAGCGAAAGAAATTGCCAAAGTAGAAAAAAGTCTTTCTATTGAAAGGTGGGTTAAAATAACTATTTATAAAGATTGCAATGATGTATTACACCAATACGATTTGCCAAGAAATATGCAAGAACGGTGGGAATGGGTTATATTCTGGAGACGAGCTAAATTCCAGTGTTTATATCCTCGAAACCAAATTACTCTAGGGTTTAGCCATTATCGTAAAGTTATGGGTGTTACATTGAAAATGCAAGATGACATAAATACGTTTGTCGCTGCAAAGGCACAAGTAACAAGACAAGAACGCCTTTTAAAGGAATATGTTGAATTTCGGAGAAAAGACAGGGATTTATTTTATGATATAAAAAAGGATTTCAAATTTCAGAAAATTAAACAAAAGCTATCAGAAAAAAAAGACCAGGTTGAAAAAGCAGAAGCAAGACTTATAAACAAGGTACTAGAATGGAAAAAAAACAATGAAAATGGAAAGATTACCATTGGAGAAACTAAGAAGGATTGATATAGAAAATATTAATCGCAAAAAGGAAATAATGACAAATTATAAAGTATACTATGGATGGACTAAATTGAACCGTATACGGAAAAGAAAAGCTATATCTATAATATTTGAAAACGAATACGGTGCAGGTGAACACATTAGAAGTGGAAAAACATTAAGAAAGTTACAAAGTACCGTTTACGTAAGAAAACAAACAAAGAAAGAATCTTTAGATGCTAAATTCTCTAATCGGGTATTTACTGAATATAGCATTTTCCTAGATGACAAATTTATTGGAAATAGTTTAGAAAGAGCCTTAATAGAAAATAGAAAGGCTGATCAAAATAATGTCAGTAGAAATATTCTTGATGAAATAGAAATTGCTCTTAGAAAAAAATTTATGGCTGACTTCCCGAACTATAAAGAACCAGTTAGACAATTATATTTAAATCTTTAATAAAAAATGAAACAACTTTTATATATAGACCTTTTTTGTGGAGCAGGCGGCACTTCAACAGGTGTTGAACATGCAATGATGAATGGCAACAAATGCGCTAAAGTCATTGCCTGTGTTAATCATGATGCCAACGCCATTGCATCGCATACAGCTAACCATCCAGATGCGCTGCACTTTACGGAGGATATTCGAACCTTAGAGCTGTCTCCACTCGTTGCTCACACAGAACATATGCGCCAACTTTATCCCAATGCATATCTGGTGCTATGGGCTTCACTTGAATGTACTAACTTCAGCAAGGCAAAGGGAGGAATGCCACGTGATGCTGACAGCCGCACACTTGCGGAACATCTGTTCCGATATATCGAGGCTCTACATCCTAACTACATTCAGATTGAAAACGTGGAAGAATTTATGTGCTGGGGGGAACTTGATAATAACGGTCGTCCTGTTAGTCGCCATAAAGGTTCTTCGTATATGCGATGGGTAAATCTTGTTTGCAAATATGGCTATTATTATGAATGGCGAATACTCAATGCTGCTGACTATGGTGCATACACAAGCCGAAAGCGTTTCTTTGGACAGTTTGCACAGCATGGTCTACCTATTGCTTTTCCAAAAGCGACCCACGCAAAAAGTCCTGAAAAGTATGAAAACAGACTCTTCCCAGACGACAACATGAAACCTTGGAAACCTGTACGTGAAGTTCTTGACCTTAACGATGAAGGGGAAAGTATATTCGGGAGAAAGAAACCTCTTGTAGAAAAAACTCTTGAACGGATTTACGCAGGACTTATCAAGTTTGTTGCAGGTGGAAAGGAATCTTTTATTGTGAAGTGGAATAGCGTAAATGGTAAGACTGGAAAATATGTAGCACCAAGCATAGATGAGCCTTGTCCAACTGTTGCAACACAAAACCGTCTCGGTGTGGCAAAGGTACAGTTCCTAAGTAAACAGTTCAGTGGTACTCCTGCTGGAAAAAATATAAGTATAGATGGACCTGCAGGAACAATCACCTGCTGCGATCATCACGCATTTGTGTCTGCTCACTATGGTAATGGCTACAATACTTCAATTGATGTTCCTGCTCCAACGCTGACATGTAAAGACCGTCTCGGACTTGTAACAAGCAGCTTTCTCACAGAATACTACGGTGGCAAGGAACATAATCATAGCATAAATGTACCATGCACCAACTTAACTACAAAAGTGAGACATTACTTAGTGAATCCACAATTCGCATGCAAAGGATCCAGTATAGACAACCCCTGCTTTACACTAATAGCAAGAATGGACAAGATGCCGCCTTATCTTGTCAGCACAAAAGAAGGACTTGCTATTGAGGTGTACGAGGATGACAGCCCTGCAACAGTACAAATTAAGGAGTTTATGGCTCTCTATGGAATTGCTGATATACGTATGCGTATGCTCCGCATACCTGAACTGAAACGCATAATGGGATTCCCCGAAGATTACATGCTCATTGGGACACAGGCAGAACAAAAGAAATTTATCGGCAATGCCGTAGAGGTGAATATGGCGCGTGTGCTTTGCGAGGCTTTGTGCAAGAAACTTAATCAAAAGAAACTGGCAGTATGAAAACATATTGCGAAATATTGTCAAAGGTATGGCTGTAGATAAATCCTATAAATATAAATGAGATGAGAACAACTAAAATAGAATGGACTGAGCGTACATGGAATCCTATAACGGGGTGTGATAAGATTTCTGAAGGATGTCGCCATTGTTATGCAGAATTAATGGCAAGGCGTCTGAAAGCAATGGGGCAGAAGAAATATTCTAATGGATTTCAGTTGACAATTCATGAGGACGATTTGAAAGAACCATATAAATGGAAGGGAAGACATAATGTCTTCGTTTGTTCTATGGCAGATATTTTCCATAAAGATGTTCCTTTTGATTTTGTTGACAAAATATTTGATGTTATCAAGAATACTCCGCAACATACATACCAAATACTAACGAAAAGGGCTAAACGGATGGCGGAGTTTTTTAAAGGCAGAATTATTCCAAATAATGCATGGATTGGTGTTACGGTAGAAGATAAAAAAGCTCTTGAACGGATTGACATAATAAGGCATCTTGATGCAAAGGTAAAATTTCTATCTTGTGAACCTCTTCTTGAAGATTTAGGAAAAATGGAACTAAATGGAATTAATTGGATTATTGTTGGAGGTGAAAGTGGTTCTTCCGCTAGACCTATGGCAGAAAAATGGGTGTTAAATATAATGAATCAAGCTCACAAATATCACATTCCTTTCTTTTTTAAGCAATGGGGTACATGGGGATGTGACGGTATTAAACGAAATAAAAAGGTAAACGGAAATTTGCTTCAAGGAAAAACGTTTAAAAAAATACCCGATTAGAGTTTGAATATCTAATAGTTTCATTTAGTTTCAAATATTCTTATTTTAAGAATTGCAATTACAGTCATATAAATAAAAAAGTATAAATTAATCAATAATAATATTATTATGAGTAAAATTTATTTAGCTAGCAGTTGGAATAATAATAAACAACCGCTTGTCGAGAAGACACTGGAGCGTATCTATGCCGGGCTGATAAAGTTTGTCGCTGGTGGCAAGGAGGCTTTCATCGTGAAGTGGAACAGCATCAACGGAAAGACTGGCAAGTATGTACCGCCAAGCATCGACGAGCCGTGTCCTACTGTTGCGACACAAAACCGTCTTGGCGTAGCAAAGGTACAGTTCCTAAGCAAGCAATTCGGTGGCGACCCAGCAGGAAAGAACATCAGCGTGGAAGAACCTGCCGGCACAATCACCTGCCGTGACCATCACGCCTTTGTGTCGGCTCACTATGGTAATGGCTACAACACTTCCGTAGATGCTCCTGCGCCTACGCTTACATGTAAAGACCGCCTCGGACTGGTGACGAGCAACTTCCTTGATATGCAATATGGCATCGGCACACCTGCAAGCACCGATAAACCGGCTCCAGCCGTAACCACCAATCCAAAGCATAACCTTGTCACAAGCAAGTTCCTTACAGAGTATTATGGTGGTTCGGAACATAACCACAGTCTAAATGTGCCATACACTACCATAACAACAAAAGTGAGGCACTATCTTGTGAACCCACAATTTGCCAGTCAAGGCGGCAGCATCGACAAACCTTGCTTCACACTCATTGCTCGGATGGATAAGATGCCGCCGTATCTTGTCAGCACAAAGGAGGGGCTTGCCATTGAGGTTTACGAGACTGACAGCCCTGCAACAATAAAAATCAAGGAGTTTTATGGCTCTCTATGGTATTGCGGAAAGAAGCACTCTCTTTGAATGAGGAGCTACACAAGGTCTTTACGTCCTCACTCATAGTAGTACCAAAGAAAATAAGTTGGACAAAATTAACAAGGCTCTTAACATGGGCTGTAAAATTGAGATAGTGAAATAATGCCACATAGGCTTCTGGCAAGCGGGGAATCAATTTCGTTTGGAGATGACAGATATTTTCCATAAAATGATTCGTTAAATTATTTTAAATAATGAATAGGACAATTTTCTTTCAAAAAAATGTCTATCTTTGCAGTAAAACCATAAGTGTAAAATATAATTTATGAAATTAGACAACGATTACTTCAAAAGAATACTCAGGATTATTGAGGGAATTACCACCATTCTGGTTTTACTTACCCCTCTATCTTTTCCTTTTGGAAAAGTCAATGACGACGTGAAAATAGGCGTGGCTATATTAGGGACAACTCTTACTATCATATTTCTTCTCTGTCGTTGGTTTCTTCGTCGGGAATATACCAAATCTGAGAATCTTTTTAGTGTTTTGTTGGGTATTTCTTTTCTTTTTTTGTGTTTGTATTTGTTCTTTTATTAACTTTAAGTGAGTGATATTTATGTATTTTCGGTTGAAAACAATATTTTTAATAGCAATATTTTTAATAACAGTTCATGGCATTAAAGCCACATCCTTCGAATTGGTATGTCCAAATAAAGAGGCGAACATTGAGGAAGAACATATTTATCGCAATATGGAAAAATTGTGTAAAATATGGGGAAGTATAAAATACTTTCATCCTGCAGTTGCTAAAGGGGATACAAGAAAATCAGGCTATATCAATTTTAGCGGAAAGAAATATGGCAAACAATCATATTTGCTGACTATTCCGTCTAATGAAATAGAGAAAGGCGAGTATGGTATATTTTTCATGAACATTATAACGGCAACTGCTATACCTGTCGGAACATTCAGCGTTAAATAAAAAATCTTTCAGTCTATTACTATAATGAATTGTTATCAACACATAGAAAAAAATGCCGTTGCAAAATGTACTGATTGCGGCAAAGGCTTATGTAAAGAATGTGCCGATATGTACAAACCGATACTATGCCATTCTTGCTATGAAAAAAGAAAGTCAAACGAAAGATCATTTTGGGTTTTCAGCTTAATAGCATACATAGGTACTTTCATTCTCGGATATAAGCTTAATTTATTTGAAGATGAATGGGCATCTGGCTACATCTCTTTGTCTTTTGTTACATGTATTGTCGTTAAGGAAAAATTATTCCCCAGCAAAAGCTATTACAATGTTATTTATTATAGACCAGAACATCTTTTTTTGGGAATTATTTGGATTGGAATAAAAATATTGCTCTTTATAGCTATAGGTGCTTTTATAACTCCATTTGTTTTAATATATATTATTTATAATCTAATAAAAGTTTTTCATAATAAGAAAACAAATAATATTGATTATGATGAAATGAAAGTTGTTAAATAAAAAATGCTATTAAAACACCCAAAACAACATATTTTTCTTTTATTTTGAAAAAATATGTTAAAGAAATACTACTTTTAATATTTTAATTATTATCTTTGCACCAACATCAATATAAAATTGCAAACAATTCTACCGATGCTGAAATCTGGAAAATTTTACATCGAAACGGAAAGAATTGCAAACCTCCATTATTCTCATATATGAGACAACAATTTTGTGGAGAAAAAATGAAAGTATAGGATTATCATTCCATACTTAAATCTGCACCTTTCCATTTTTGATTTTTTCCTGTTCTGCATCTTGACGTAATTAATCGCCAAGATAATTTGTCATATCAAATTGTTTGTAACGTAGTCTAAACTTTAAACAATATAGATATGGAATTTAGTACAATTTTAACAATCATTCTCGTTGGATATGCTATCTATTATCTCATTAATATCATCAAAGATTTAAGAGCACCTGACAATAGTTATAGTGTTAAAGGTGATGAAGATGATGAAGATATAGATATATCAGATGAAAACGGCTTCCAACCAGTAGAGGTTAATGATGAAAAAAAAAATTCAAGTCAACATGAAAATGAATGGGAAGGAGGTAGTAGTATGAGCGGTGGTATCAAGGTTAAAGATCTTATTTCTAAGGTAGAGGAACTTGCTCAGCAAGAAGAAAACAGCGAGCTTGCAAATATTAGTTCATGCTGGAGCTTCGCCTAAATCCTAAAGTGATATAAGTAAGCGGCACAACATGGTGTAGGCTTATTATATATTAAAATCTAATTAATAAACTAAAAATTAAAATTTTATGATTAAACAAATTTATTTTAAAGCGAAAGGCTATGTAGAAAAATGTGTTAATTGGTTTGTTGGAAAAATCAATGCATTTATTGATTGTCTATTGTCAAAAAGAACCGTCGTGTGTGTTTTGCTAGCGTTCTTTGCTGTTATTGTCAACGCTCAGACGGGTTCTGCGGGGTTTGAACAAGCTACCAATACGATTAAGGGGTATGCGGGACCCGTACAAAAATTAATTTATGCATTGGCTTCAGTTATCGGTATAGTCAGCGGGTTTAACATCTACAACAAAATGCAAAATGGTGATCAAGACACAAAAAAACAACTGATCGCGACAATTGGCGGCTGTGTTGCGTTACTTGCCCTGGCTACAGGTATTCCTGCTTTTTTTAAATAGATATAGTTGTGTCCCCGTCTCGAACTCTGACGGGGCACAACTTAAAAAATCAATGGAATAAAAATGGAAGAAGAATACGAAGGATATCCAGTTTTTAAAGGTCTGCAAAAACCTATTGAACTCATGGGAATAAGAGGGAAATTCTTGATTTATGCCATTGGCTCTATTGCAGCAGGTTTTTTCGCTTTTTTAGCTGGTTCAATAATTGCAAGTAACCTTGCTGGTATTCTGGCAATGCTGGTTGTTGCAGGATTTGGAATTGCATTGATATTCATAAAACAAAAAGAAGGTTTGCATTCGAAAAAGAGATACAGAGGAATAACCATTTACAAAGGATTGTTTAAAAAATAAGGTTATGGCAAAGAAAAAGGCTTTTGATGGATTATATGCACAATTAGAGGATGTTTTCAATAAAAAGGGAAAATATCTATATACTGTCCTGTATTCAAGGAATGGTGATTATTCAACAATATTCGAAATAGAAAATCCAGTACGGCAGTTTTGCTTCAATACGGAAAAATACTACGCCTACACAGAACTTCTTAATAATATACTCCATACTCTAGGAGAAGGATATCTGATACAAAAACAGGATATCTTTCAAAAGTTGCATTATCACCATGAAACTGATGGTGAGGACTACCTAACTGAATGCTACTTTAAACACTTTGAGGGAAGGGAATATGTAAAGATAAGGACATTTCTCATAATAACTAAGAAAGCAGCAGGCGGAACTTTCGTGAAGTTCGATAAAAAAGAATGGGAGGATTTTCTTTTAAAGGTGGAAAAAGTGGAGAATATTCTGACAGATGGAAATTTAAAGCAAAAAAAAATGGGAAAAGCCAGCATAAAAGAATATGTTCACCGCTTTATGGCAATGAATTTCAAGGAGGGAAGCTTCAGTATGACGAATTTTAAATGCAGTGACGAATTCCTCAAAACTGGCGATAAAATAATAAAAAGTTTCTCGGTAGTAGATATAGACGAGGTAAATACTCCGTCATTCCTTAAGCCCTTCCATTCAATGAAGGTCAATGGAGAAGATGTTTCGACAGATTTGTTTGCTTGGCTTCCAGACACTCCACACGCAGAATGTATTATATATAATCAAGTAATACAAATCCCTCAACAGCGTAAGCTCATGGGAAAATTAAGGACAAAGGAAAAAAGGCATGATTCAATGCCAGACATGTCTAATAGAGTAGCTAGTGCCGACATTGATTATGTTTTAGAAATTGTGGAAAAGGAAAGTGGTTTGCTTGTATATTCGAATTTTAATATAATTGTTTGTTGTGATCTTGAAAAGATAACACCAGTTACCTCATTCATTGAAACAAAAATGTATGAATGCGGCATGACACCTTCCAAGTCTGCTTATAATCAGCTTGAACTTTTCCAAAACTCATTTCCTGGCTGTGGCTATTACTTTAACCCAAACTACGACCTCTTTCTTACCTTAGGAAATGCTGCTCTTTGTTTTCTCTATAAAGAATATATCGGGAAAACTGAAGATTCACCTCTTAAAATATATTACACAAATAGAAAGGGCATACCAGTAGGAATAGACATTACAGGCAAGGAAGGAGAAGAAAAACTGACATCTAACGCTAACTTTTTCTGTATTGGATCGAGCGGTACTGGTAAGTCTTTCCACATGAATAGCGTAGTTAGACAATTACTTGTTCAAAATACAGATGTAGTAATAATTGATACTGGAGATTCATACGAAGGCAATAATCGTTTTTTTGATGGGACTTATATTACGTATTCTAAAGAAAATCCAATATCTATGAATCCTTTCAAGATAGAAGAAAGAGAATATCTTGAAAACTTCGGAGAAAAGAAGAATTTCCTTAAGGCTCTGCTCTTTCTTATCTATAAAGGAAATGAAGAACCAGACAAAATTGAGGAATTTATAATAAACCAGACACTAATAGAATACTACCAGGCTTATTTTAATCCATTCAAAGGCTATACTGAAGAGGAAAGACAGACTCTTAGAAAAAAACTACTCCTCCAAGACAAAACTAATGGAAAGTTTGAAGAATACGAAAGTGAACTCGAAGATGACAATGATAATGAAAACATTAGGGAATTTGAAGAACTGAGTGATGATGATACACAAAATAAAATAAAAAGAAAAGTTGAAAAGCTTCACAATCTTGTTAATGACAAAAGTGCGACTGACGGAGAAAAATCTAACGCAGGCAAGGCTCTTATGAAGCTTATGCCTGAATTAGTGGAAAATAAGTATCTAATCCGTATTGACAAGAAAATAGACAAAATGGAGACAAGAAGAAAAAATCTTAAAGTTACATCGCTCTCATTTAATACTTATTATGAATATGCTATTCAAAGAATTCCACAAATAATGGCAGAGAAATCAATTAAATTTGAAATTAACAAGTTTTCAACAATTTTGGAACCATTCTATAAAGGCGGTGAACTTGAAGACATGTTGAATAGCGATATTGATAAATCTTTGTTTGAAGAGAAATTTATAATATTCGAAATAGACCGAATAAAGGAGGATAAAATACTTTTCCCTATCGTCGTACTTATTATAATGGATGTATTTTTACAAAAAATGCGCCTGAAAAGAGGCAGAAAAGCATTGATAATCGAGGAAGCATGGAAAGCTATTTCAACGCCAACGATGGCAGAATATATAAAATATTTATACAAAACTGTACGTAAGTTTAACGGTATCGCTGGTGTTGTCACACAAGAGCTGAATGATGTAATTGACTCTCCTATTGTAAAGGATGCTATTATAAGCAACTCCGAAATAAAGATCTTGATGGACCAGTCTAAATTCAAAGACAGATATGATGAGATTTCAGATGTTCTTGGACTTACACAGCAGCAAAGACAGCAGATTTTTACAATAAACAACCTTAATAATAAAGAGAACCGACCTTATTTTAAGGAAGTCTGGATTTGTCGCGGGCAAGAATCTGATGTATTCGGTGTTGAAGAGCCACCAGAATGCTATTGGACTTATACAACGGAAAGACTTGAAAAAGAAGCTCTGAAAATATACGAAAAACATTATGGCAGCATAGTAGATGCCATTAAACATATTGAAATTGACAGAAAATCAAATGGTTGTATGAAATACCTTGATTTTGCCAGAGAAGTTAACAAACAACAAAATGTTTCAGAATTATGGAAAAAATAAAAATTTTGTTTATAACTGCCATTTTATTGTGCTGTGCCATGAGAAATCATGCTGCGTTCAGAGTAGTCATCGACCCTTATGCTATTGAAGCAGTAACACAGAATACAGCAGCACAGAAGGTTATCGAGGATCTTCATAACAAACGCTTGGACTCTATCAGGGTAAAACAAGAAAAAATAAAGAAATACACTCTAACGATGGCTGGAATTAAAGAACTCTATAAGATGACAATGCAAAACATAACGGGCTTTGGTAGTGAAAGTAAGATTTATGTGGAGATTTATCATAACACAGTGGAAATATTTATGTTAGCCCCTCAGGCAATTTATACACTTAACAAACTCCCGATATACAACCATTTGCTGTGCATTAATGAAATACAGAATTTGATTTTGGAGACAAACCAGCTTGTTGCAGCTTTTGTAGACATTGTAAATAATGGGAAAGTTAAAGCTCCAATGCCAGATTATCATTCGGCTACTGAAGGCGGTATTCATAATATTGGACAGGGCGACGGATATAACTTCCTTGACAGATATCAAAGATATTGCTTGGCAAATAAAATACTTACACACTTAAGTGAGATTAGACACAAACTACAAGCTATCGTATTCATGTGCAATTATTGTAACAATATTAATAATCTTGTATTCAATATTGACGTTGAATCGTGGCTTAAATTCTTTAGTGCAAAGAACGCAGTGAATCAATTAATTAACGATTGGAAAGGATTATCTTCATGAAAGGGAACTTAGTGATATTTATGTTGGTGGCTTGTGTCGGAGTCTCCGCTAAAAGCATTCCATTGCCCAATGACCTGCCAACTATTGAAGCGTTGATTCATCTTCACAAGACAATGAAAAACGCAGAGGATAAAGCTTGTGAAAAAATCGGCATTAGCTACGGTGAGCAGACAACAATAACTAATAAAAGCAATAAATACAACGATGTCAAGACTACGCTGAACAGTAAGCTGAATAACGTTTATTCATATATTGTTTTTGCTGGAGCTATAAGCACGACTGCCAAAAATTTATATGATTTGATAAATGAATACAGGGATTTTTCTACAAATGCATGTGAGACTTTTTTTAAAAAGCCTATGGCTACGTGGTACTATTTAGAAGCCAACTATGCCCTGGCAAAGGAAATAAGGAATATAAGAAAAATGATGCTAACGCTTTCTGCTGAAGGATTTAATCTTATGCGTTCAAGCATGGACGAAAAACTATTTTTGATTAATACTATATCTGCAAGTATATCTACTATGCGCCATATAATAGACAGGGCTTACTGGTGGTGCAGCCTTGTCGTTAACGGAGGATTTAACTTTATGTATATCTGGGATATACTTAATAGTGAAGTGACGGATGCCATAGCACACAAGCTAATATGCAATTGGCGGAAAGAACTTTTACCAAACCCACAAGATCAAATATGAAAAAAACTATAATACTAATGCTTTTGGCAATATGCTTCAATAGCAATGCAAAGGCACAGACTCCTAAACCGACGAGTGTAAGAGATAAACAGAAAGAAAAACAAATTCGCTCAATGGAAACTGGTCCTTGGGATTTCGAACCTGGATGGTATTACTATTACCTTCATAAAAAATACAGCGGGGCTTACTCACACTGGCAATGGTCTGGCTTTAAATCAAGACTGGTCGTAAAGTTCAATGAAAAAAAATCAAATACGAGAACTATCATGCCGGTAAGAACGGCAGAGGAACTTCTGCAAAAAGAAAAAATGGATAAAGTAGAAGAAGAGAGAATAAAAGTTAAGGAACTTTACGACGAAGAATTAATAAGACAGGCTGATAGAAGCGTAGACTTGGTATATTCTTCTTTCAAAGAAGATTTCCTAAGGCTGCAAAATGAAATTTCAGAAGGTCTAACTTACTGCTATAATAAAAGTAAGGGGAAACTGGCTTATCAAATTGGGGAATTAAGCCGAGAAAACGAAATATTATGTGAAGGTATTGAATATATACACAAACAAGGTATAGGCTATGATTTGGAAAATTCCAAGAGGGAAAAGGCTTATATTGAATTTAAGGATAAAATGAAAAAACTGGTTAAGAGAATAGCTAATCTCGTAGCCATTGCTGATTGTCACTTTTAATATTATAACGATATGATAAATTTACTTTTAACAATGGGTTTGCCTGCAATAGATGAGAGCTTGCAAGAACTGTTGACTGCAATGCAATCCTTTCCTAAAGCATTGTTCTTTAGTCAGGTTCTTATGTGGGGTAAATCAATAGGACTGATTCTTGCACTATGTGCTGGAGCAAATGAATCATATATGATGATGCTCGGACGAAAAGGTATGGATGTCCTCAAGTTGATAAGGATAATTGGTTTTTCTATGTGTATTACTGGCAGTGGAATTATTAGCAATACGCTTTCTTTGCCAGGAAGATCTTTGGAAACAAATGCGAGGACACTTGTTAATAATATGAACAAACAAGTGGCAATGCAAGAAAAGGCTGTTGCAAAATTACAAGCAAAATATCACGACAGGCTTATAGCTGTTCAAGACAGTTTAGATAAAGCTAAGATGGTGCAGGAAATCGGTGAGGATGCAAGCAAATTCGAAAAAATCATCTACAGTGTGGCAAACTTAGGCACAACAATAAATAACAACATAAAAAGATGGGCTGTTGCGTCAGAAACTAAGGTATCAGAATGGCTAAACAACGGAATACGCTTCGTTGGTGAGCTTGTTTTTCAGATGAGCTATTACGGCATGTTTCTTGCACAAAGAGCCTTCATGGCTATATTGTCCCTATTCTGCCCTATCGCATTTGCACTTTCTTTAGTTGGACCTTGGAGAAATGCATGGTCTCAGTGGATTTCAAAATTCGTTTCATTGTCACTGTGGGGTTTCGTTATTTATGTTTGTATATATTACGTCGACTTCATTCTTCTTTACTGCCTACAAAAAGATATAACGGCATATACAGCTCTGCTTGGCAGCGTCGATAACTCTTGGGGACAAATAGGAGCTTTAGGCATGCAAGGTATTGGGTCGAACTGCATGTATGCAATGGGAATGCTTGTTGGCGCATACATTATTAGATTTGTTCCAGAAGTTTCATCGTGGCTTATACCTGGTGGAGTAAGTTCGTCTATTGGAAGTGCAGCTGGTGGTGTTGCTCTTGGAGCTGCTATAGCTGGGGGAAAATTGGCTGGTAAAGCAACTGTTAAAACTGCTGTTCCTGCTGCAAATTATGGTTACAAAGGCGCTGGAGCTACTGGCGCAGCTATCGAAAGACTTACAAAAAGAGCCTGGTCAAGTGCGGGAAAGAAAAATTAAAATAATGATAATAAAAACAAATACATATGCTCATAAAAGATCTAGCAAATAAGACAAAAGTTGCACTCCTAACTGTAATAATAACGATTACTGGATGTACTGCAATATGTATATATTGTTTTCAATGTTGCATGGCGCTTGTCAAAGAAGAAAGAAACCAAATATACATACTTGATGGAAACATTCCTTTTCTTGCTCAGCGAGCAATGCTGGAGGCAAATTTTGAAATGGAAGCAAAAGCTCATATTCAGCTTTTCCATCAGTATTTCTTTAACTTGCCTCCCGATGATGAATATATAAAGTGGACGCTGGCAAAGGCTATGTACATGTGTGACGGCACTGCATTGAAACAAAAACAGGCAATGCAGGAAGCTGGTTTTTATTCTGATATTATGTCTTCGTCAGCAGTATGTACTATAATGTGTGACAGCATTATTCTTAATTCAGATACTAAAGAATTTAAATATTATGGCACGCAACTCATAAAGAGAAGAACTAAAAGCATGAAAAGGTCTATCATAACTGTTGGAGGAATTGAGAACGTTCCTAGAACAAGAAATAACCCTCATGGTCTGCTTATTACAAAATGGAAAACCCTTGAAAATAAAGACTTGAATATCTATGAGTAGGAAGAATAATAAAAGAAATACTGCAAAACGTAGAAACAGAATAATTACAATCAGTATTTGGAGATTCTTAAAAAGAACACAAATCAGAGAAAAAATAATTAAAGCTAATGCTTGGGCTGATTGCCACAGAAAGAAAACTGTTTTTATTACAATTTCTACACTTACGTTTTTACTGATTGTCGGTATTCTCAGCACTTTAAACGTTAAGGAACAAAAAGAATATAATCTAATGGGTGAAATCGAGGATGTCCAGGCAGTGGTACAAAGCTTTCAACAAATTCAGAACGTCAATGATTATCATACAAAAGAGGTTTCTTCCATTATACTACAGGGAAAAAGTATAAAGAATGAGCTTGATTCTTTAATTAATATTAAGAAAAAGAACCGTCAAGACAGTATAAATATTTTAATTAAATATAAGCAGCTTCAGATAATAGCTAATAACTTTAAAAATGAATAATATGAAAAAAATAAATTTTAAACAGCCAAAATACATATTTCCATTGATAATACTATTGCCAATGGTTTTCCTTGGCTATCAAATTGCAGGGCTGACAACAGGCAGTGATGAGAAGGTTGCAACAGGTGTTGTAACGGACAGTATTAATATGTCGCTGCCAGATGCTGAAAATAAGGAAATGGGAGATAAAATGAATGCAATGGATAATCGGTTTGTTGAAGATGGTGGCTTTACCGCAATGGAAAATATTGGAAGAGACATAGATGTGAAGGACACTATAGAAAGCGGATATTCCGAATTAGAGAAAGCCAGAATTGCTGAAAGAAACGAGAGACAAAGACAAAGAGAAGAAGCGCAAGAACTGCAACGTAGTTTGAATAATGCAAGAAGAAGTATTCAGGGAGGTTCTTCTTCTAGACGAAGCTCTTATGGACGGAACAGTGATATTGACGAATATGCACAAGAACTGCAAAGAATACAAAGAACAAACAGGGAAAGACAAAAGCTGCTCGATGGATTGTTCCGTGATGATGCCGAAGGAAGGGAATATAATGGACGAACAGCTGATAATAGCGCAGCTTCTTACATTGGCGGTGTAGCTGATAAAATTGAGAAAAAGGAAGATAAGCCTGAGCTGGTGGAGAAGGTAAAGGATAAACATGCTGATAAATTTAATACCATTTCTAATAGCGGAGAAGTTGACGAACCTCTGATTAAGGCAATGATTGATCAGACTACCAAAGCACACGAAGGTACTCGTATAAGGTTTAAGCTGCTCGATGATGTTGTAATCAAAAAAATAAAAATAAAAAAAGGAACTTATCTTTATGGAGTGGTTACTGGCTTCGGACAACAGCGCGTAATGGTTACCATCAGCTCCATCCTCGTCAAAGATAAATTCATTAAGGTAAACCTTTCTGTTTTTGACAACGATGGACTAGAAGGCTTTTACGTGCCAGAAAGTGCCTTTCGCTCAATGATGAAAGAGGCTGGTTCACAGGCTGTACAGAACAACATTAATTTCAACGGTGGATATGGCAGCGAAATAAGCGGTGAAGCCATAGCATTGCAAGCTCTACAAAATATGTATCAATCAGCGAGCAATGCGGTTTCAGCAAATATCAGGAAGAATCGTGCAAAAATCAAGTATAACACAATAGTATATTTAGTTAATACATCTTTGAATTAAAAAAATATAATCATGAAAAAAATCTTATCATTACTTATTTTCCTAAGTGCATATAATGTGTATGCTCAGGAATCTTTCTCTCTAGAAAGTGAGAGTATGAGATATATCAGAAGGTCTAAGCCAGAAGATATGACAATATTCGAGCAAAACAAACAAAAGAACTTGCTCTTCGTTAATGAAGAAATAACAACACACATCATTTTTCCCGAAAACATAAAGATGATGGATATCTCTACGGATAAGCTTGTAGGTAATCAATGTTTTGATAATATCGTCAGAATTAAACCAGCTAATAGAATGATGGATAATGAAATTACTGGAACAATTACCATCATAGGAGAAAGACACATAGCACAATATACCGTTATCTATACAGGAAAGCCTTCGTGTGCAAACTCTATATTTGACGTTGAACATAAAGATATGAGACCGTACCAGAACCCAGATGTTCTTATGCCCGTAGGCGATATGGCTAACTATGCATGGGCGATATATTCTAGCAAGCGTAAATTCAACAATATAAAGGCTTCTGCATATGGACTTAAAGCTGTGGTTAATAATATATATACCGTTGGTGACTATTTCTTTATAGACTTTTCTCTGTATAATAATACAAAAGTAAAATATGATATAGAGGAAATGAGAATAAAGCTCACAGACAAGAAAGAAACAAAAGCAACGAATTCACAGACTATAGAACTGTCACCAGAATTTTCAATTAACAATACAAAGTCATTCAAAAAGTCTTGGAGGAACGTAATTGTTTTGAAAAAACTGACTTTTCCAAATGGAAAAGTCCTACGTATAGAAATTTCTGAAAATCAGATATCTGGCAGGGTTATTGTAATTCCAATCGAGTATCAAGACATATTGAACGCAGATGGATTTAGCGAGGAACTGTTGAAGCATTTATCAAACAAATCAAAATAATAAAATCATGAAAAAAATAGCTTTAATAATGTTTTCCCTCTTGTCTGTTATTTCAACAAAAGCTGGCGAAAACGACGATTTATTTACTCTTAATATAGGATTTCTCTTTAATAGCACTTTAAACGCTACATTTGGTTACGAGAGAGAACTTTCCTATGGCAATGCACTCGAACTATACGGAGAGGTCGGCAACAGATGGCATAAAGACCCTAAAGACGGAAAAATCTATAAAGACGATTTCTGGAAAGATTACTATTGGGATGGTGGTCTGCTTTATAAAAAAGTCCTACGAAGACACAAGAATTCGGTTTTTAGAGCAAGGTTAGGACCACATTTCGGTGCGCACACGGCTAAATATTTTTTTGGCGTTGAAGGCGGATTTGAATACAACTATATTTTTTCAAGTGGAATACAGTTGTCTCTAATACAGAAAAATGAAGTGAACTTCCTTCATGGAGACACTTTCCGAAACGGATTACTTGTTGGTGTGAAAATCCCATTTTAAAGATAACTAAGAATATGAAAATGAATAGAATATTATATTTGTTGGTTTTGGCTTTAACAGCTTTAACCTCATGTGAAGAAAGACCTGATGAGTTGGACAACAGCCTGAAAGTTGGTAATATTCTGCTTGATGACAACACGGTAATATCACCTCTTGGATATGATAAAGACAGACATTCTGCTATTGGTGTTATTTTTTATGCAAATGTTGATACGGTGCTAGTTGTTGGCACTAAAGAAATAGGTAAATATATATACTCGGATTCTATCGGAACAATACCCAACGTCATAAATGACTATACTAGTTTGTGCGGTACAGAGAATACGGCAGCAATAATGTCATCAGAATTCAACTCACCTGCTGTCGAGATTGTAAAGCAATATCAATCTAATGTTGCAGGCTGGGCTGTTCCATCTGCTGGTGAGTGGAAAGCTTTGGCTAATAATATCGCTATAGTGAGAAAGAGCATGGCACTTGCTGGAGGAGATGACTTTTTGCAAGAACAATATCTAAGTTCTTCACAAGACGGGACTACTGCTGAGACAACGGAGAATTTTTATTACAGTGTCTGCCCAATGAACGGTTTTGTTACTTCCGTGCATAAAAACAAGATGACCAGATTGAGGGCTATATTAAGAATAAGGTAATTACTAAACAAAGGGGGGGAATTGAAATGCTCCTCCTTTTAAATAATAACATATGGTAACACAAGAAACAAAGGAACAGCAGCAAATTTATAATATTGTCAGAAGCTTTATATATATTATCCTTATTATAGAGTTGTTCGTTAATATTCCTGTTGGTCTAGAAAATCCTATTGCAAACTTTGCCAGACAAATTCTAGAAAACTTCATTGTCTTTAAATATGTTGCAGCATGTAAGCTAATGGAAATTGTTTGTGTACTTATAACATGTATTGGAACGAAGGCAAAAAAAAGTCTTAATTTTAACGTCAAGACGATGGTAATATACCCAATAACCTGCGGCTCAATTATGATTTGCCTTTCAATGATTTTCTACGAAGCAAATTGGTCTGCAATATATGGCGGAATACCAGTCAAATTGATTATATATGCTTTCTTTTCCATTGTTGGTATAATGCTAATTCATTTAGGATTAGACGCCATATCCAAAAATTTTAATAATAAAATAGGCAAAGACAGGTTTAATTTTGAAAATGAGGCTTTCGAACAGTCAAGAGAACTTGTCAGCAATGAATACTCTGTTAACATCCCTATGATTTTCTACCATAATAAGAAAATGAATAAAGGGTGGATTAATATAATAAATCCCTTTAGAGGAACTATAGTTCTCGGTATTCCTGGTTCTGGAAAATCATATGGGGTAATTGAGCCGTTTATCCGACAGCACAGTGCAAAAGGATTTGCAATGATGGTATATGATTATAAGTTCCCCACACTTGCGAGAAACTTATTTTATCAGTATTGTAAAAATAAACATTATAACAGGTTGCCTGAAAACTGCGGATTCCATATTATTAACTTTACAGATGTTGAGTTTTCTAATCGTATTAATCCTATCCAAAGAAAATACATTCCAGACCTTGCTGGAGCATCCGAAACTGCAGCCACACTGCTTGAAGCTTTGAATAAAGGATCTGACAAAAAAGGGGGATCTGAAGCTTTCTTTCAAAATTCGGCAGAAAACTTCCTTGCGTCAATTATATATTTCTTTATTAACTTTCATCCTACTGGCTGGAAAAATGGGAAAAAACTAAAAAGATACATTTCTTTTGAAGGACAGAAACTCAGACTTATAATTAAAAATTGGAGTGATTACACAGCTGTGGACGAGAAGGGAAATGTGGTTTTGGATTTTAATAATAACAATGGAGAAAATGTTTCGACGGATAAGGATGGAATGTTCGTAGAACTTGATAATTTTAGTTATATAGATGTTAATGGACAACTTATTATAATTGAAAGAAGCTGGTATGAGGATGAGAATGGCGATGAAGTAGAACCAGACACTGTTACAGGGGAATTCTCCGACATGCCTCATGTGCTGGCTTTTCTGACTAAACCTTATTCAGATGTCTTTGATATACTTATGCAAGATGACAAGATTATGTCGCTTATGGCACCATTCCAGTCTGCATGGAAAAATCGAGCGATGGACCAGCTGGAAGGTATGGTTGGAACGCTCCGAGTTAATGCGGCTCGATTAGTGTCGCCAGAGGCTTATTGGGTGTTCAGTGGTGATGATTTTGACTTAAAAATATCGGACAGGGAAAAACCATCATATCTCATTATAGCTAATGATCCAGAGAAAGAACAGGTCATAGGTTCTCTTAATGCGCTTATACTTAACAGACTGATTTCTAAGATTAATAGCAAAGGTAATACTCCAGTATCTCTTATAATTGACGAGCTGCCTACTTTATATGTGCATAAGATAGACCGCCTTATAGCTACAGCAAGGTCTAACAAAGTGTCTGTAACGTTAGCCTTTCAGGAACTCCCGCAGCTTGAAGCTGACTATGGAAAAAATGGGATGCAAAAAATACTTACCACTTGTGGAAACGTTCTTATGGGTGCAGTAAGATATAAGGAAACTTTGGAATGGGCGCAGAATGATGTATTTGGCAAGACTAAACAGGTTTCTAATTCCGTAACAATAAATGACTCTAAGGTTTCAACATCCATTTCTGAAAAAATGGACTATCTCGTTCCTGCTTCTAAGCTTACAGACCTCTCTACTGGATGGTTGGCAGGGCAAGTGGCAAGGGACTTCACTCCTACATCTAACAGCTCTTTACAAAGTTTTGAAATAGAAAAATCTAAAGAATTTAAGACCACGAAGTATTTTTGCAAGACAAATTTTAATGGGGAAAAAATAAAAAAAGAAGAGAGTTTTTTCCGTGATTTGCCAAAAATATATAAATTTGCAAACGATAGGGAAAAACAAATCTTGCTCGACAGGAATTTCAAAAGAATAAATGAAGAAGTCGAGAATATGATTTCAGAACTGTTAGGTAAAGATAGCTGATGAGTAATAATATTGATAGAAAAGAGTTTGGGAAAAGATGTGCTGATGTCAGAAAGAAAATAGGTCTGACACAGAATGAACTGGCAAAAGAACTCGGACTGACGCAAAATACTCTCTCTAAAATTGAACGAGGGGAGAATGTTATGAGCGAGACCCTCATTAAAATAATATCCTATTATTCCCAGTATGTGTCTATTGATATTATGCTTTCAAAAAATTATAAAAATAGATATAATCTGCTCAATAAGCAGATAACTCTTAATAATATTATCAAGATGAAATTAGATGTAATTAAAGAAGATATAATAAAAAATAATAACGGCATAATTTCAAAAATTGAAGAATCAATAGATTTGCTATAATAAAAAGCGAGAATACTACATCTTAGTACTCTCGCTTTTTATAAATTTTAACCGCTGCTATTTATAAAAAAATTCAATTGAATTGACTATTTTTCTTAACTTATTTATATATTGACTATCTTCGGCATATCCTATCTTGTTTAAAAACGAATAATAATCACCACCCTTGTATTTATATTGCACATAGTCCCTGTATGCTTTTACAGACTCTTCCCAATTTGCAAATTTATAATACTTTCCATTCGACGGACGACGCAAACCAAATAAATTATTATTTTCTAAGCATACACGTGAGGAAAAATAACCCGTTTCTAACAGCGCCTGAGCCAGCACAATCTCCTTATGTTTAACATCATGGCGATTAAGAACGGCATAAAGATTAGTAATAGACAATTCTTTATTCGACTCATCATGTAAACCAAGCGCGTGAAGTTGACTCTGAAGATCATTTATATATTTATTCAAATATGCTATAAAGGGGGTCGGATCAATACTTTTGCCATTTTTTGTTATCTGGATGTGAAGATGTGGACCTGTAGACTTTCCTGTATTACCAGAAATCCCGACTATAGTTCCAGCAGTAACGTTATCACCTTCTGATACTGCAATTAATGACAAATGCCCATACAGACATTCTATATTACCATGATTTATTACAATGTAATTACCATAACCCTTTTTCCCATAAACAACTTTGCTGATTATTCCTGGCAACATGGAATATACATTTTCATAGTTACATTGTAAATCTATACCGTCATGGAATCTATGACACTTGTTTATTGGGTCTGTACGCCAACCGTATCTTGAATTAACCTTTAAGAAATCTAATGGCAGGCATACATTGAGCCTGTCATGAATCATACATAGCAGTAAACTGTCATAAGCGTTGACAAATATTGGTACGTCAATATCAAGTTTTACAGCTTTTCCTTTTTCTTGCGAGAAAAACGTTATTGTGTCTTCTTGTGTGATAGGACTTTTACCCCTTTGGTTTTCATCAACATAAACATAATCATCTTCTTTATAACCAGACATGAACTCTATTGATTCTTCTGAAGGGAAAACAGTGTAAAACTGTGCTTTAACATGCAAGACATCTGTCATAAATGTTAAAAAAACAATAAAAATAAATTTAATAACCATGTTTTGATATATTTTTCTTATATTTGCGACAAAAGTACAAAAATATATTAGAATATGTATAACAAATATGTTTTTTTTGAAAAAGAAATTCCATTCGAGCAGATGGAAAAGCTTGGAATGGATAGAAAAAAGTTACTTAGCGCACCTAGACAGATTCTTGAACCGCTGCTAAATGGAGAAATCACACCACTTCTGGCAAGTAGAATTAAAGCATCTAACGGTAAAGAAGTAATAATCCCCTTAAAAATGCAATTGCGAAGGGGAAAAAATGGAGAGGTGGATGTAATAACATACCCTGTCAGAAATCAAATTACCTCTGATGTCAGACTGAATTTCAAGGAAATTGAAAAGTTAGAAAAAGGGGAAGTTATAAAGAAAAATGTTAACGAGGAAGGAAGGCATATTTTGAAGTTCCTGCAACTTGACGAAGAAACAAAATGTGTCATGATAAGGAATGCCGCTAACATTAGAGTTCAAGACAAGCTGCGTAATATTGAAAGTATAAACGATATTCAAATTGGACTGACGCAAAAACAAGCAGCTGTAGATGGAAAGCCTGTAGAACTTACCATAGGCGATAAGAAAGTTTCCTTTGGGGTTGACCTTAAAGAGCCGCAGGGATTCAAAGTACTGCATGGTGATTTGGAAGAATGGGAAAAACAGAAAAAAATTAAATATGACCTGGAAAATGAAGGATTCATGGGATATGTCATGACCGATGAAAACAGATGGCAATACCAGAAAGTCGTAGACCGACTCGAAGGTAAACATAATAAATTAGAACAAAAGAAAGAGAATGGGCTGAAAATATAAAACAGCTGACTTCTTGTCTAATTAACCCATTGAAATATAATCTGGAAAATTATATAATCGAAAAATTAAATGCTGAAAAAAATGGGAAAAATAAAAAATTTCTGGAAAAAGACAAAAGCATTTCCCTAATTTGGGAGTGGTGTTTTGTTGGTCTACATTCATTACCTTTGTAATGAATGATTAATAGCTTTTAATAAGGTTATACTAATCATATAACCTAATTGTGGTAAAATACCACTCCTTGACCATTGGTTGTACTATCCTGTACAGCCTATAAATCATTGTACCTTTCTATTACAAATATTATTAATAAAAACAAAAAAAACATGGCTAATAAACAAAAAAGAACAGAAAACAAATCTGTCGAAACAAAAGAGAGAAAAGCAGAAGAAGCAAAGGCTTTAGTTACCATTAACGGTGATAAGGTAACGGATGCACGGGTCTTTCAAAAGGAAGGCAACGACAAGGATTATTTTTTTTCCGCCAAACTTAACGGGAAAGATCTATTTCCTATGAAAATGAAAGACGCTGATATTGTTGCGTGGGAAGAAAATAAAACAACGGTAGAAAAAATGATTAAGGCCTACTACCCTAGCAAAATGGAGAAAAGACTTAGTAAGGAAGAATTCCAGGCAGCCAATATCCTATCTGACGGCAGGGAAATTAACAAAATGACCGTATTCAAGGAAAAGAAGGAGGATAGCCCAGATTATGGGCGATACAAACTCTATGCCGAAGTTGGTGAAAAGAAAATGTGGACGGTTATGAACTTCAATGATCTCAATTCATACTTTGACAGGACTACAACACCTGCTAAGCTTGTGGAGAAGAACTTTGGGGAAAAGCTCAACCTCGCTTCGCACTACAAGAATTTTAAGCTGCCTGAAGGCATGGATAACCTTTCTGTCTTCATCGCCAAAGAAAAAGAGGATAATAAATGGTATATATCGGTTAAGAATGGGGAGAATGCTTCTATGAAAAAAGAATTGTCTTTTGACGATGGACGTTCTTACTTTAACACAAAAACCGCAACAAAAGAGCAGCTTGCAGTTAAATATTTTGGAAACAACATAAAAGATCTTGTCGGACAAAAACAAGAAATTAATAAATCATTAAAAAGATAGAAAACAATGGGAAATATAAAATACGAAGATTCGATACAGCTCAAACAAGAAGGAAAAATTGGGTGGGTGGAATTGGTACAACAGGGTGGCTATTATGAGGAATTTAAAGAATGGTGCAATTATCATAATATCGAACTAACAGAGGAAAACGCAGAGTTTTATCTTGAAATGACTGAGAACAAAATGATGGAAAATCAAATGCTTAATCAATATGAATAATAAAACACCAGGTCAACACGCCATTGATAAATTCGCGGAAATGATGATCTCCAGAATGGAGGAAATGAAAAATGGCACTTGGAAAAAAGGATGGATTGGCGGAAAGGTATATGGCTTACCGCAAAACATTTCAGGAAGGATGTACTCATATAGCAATGCCCTTTTCCTTAATATGGACACTGCTGTAAAAGGATATAACACTCCAATATACTTAACATTCTTACAAGTGCAAAAGGAAGAAGCACGTGTAAAAAAAGGTGAAGAGTCCATGCCTGTAATATATTGGGACCTTTCTATAAAAACACCAGAAGGGAAAAACATAGATAGGAAAAAATATGAGAAGCTTTCAGAGGAGGATAAAGAAAAATGCCTGGTCATACCTTTCATTAAAGCATACAATGTCTTTAATCTTGATCAAACTAACCTTAAAGAGGTAAATAGGGATAAATATGATGAAATTGTGGCAAAATTCAAAAATCCCATTAGTAAAGACAAAACAGGTATGTATGAGAATATGGCTCTAGACAGAATGTTTGAAAAACAAGAGTGGGTTTGCCCAATTCATTTTAGTAATAGAGTAGAATCCCCACATTACAGAACATCAACAGATGAAATATTCATACCTAAAAAGGAACAATTTAATATTGGAAGGACAAAGAATGATATATATAAGGATGGTATGGAGTTTTATTCCACAGTTTTACATGAAATGGCACACTCAACAGGTGCAGAAAACAGACTGAATAGAAACTTAAAAAACAAATTCAATGAACCTCAATATGCAAAAGAAGAGCTTGTAGCAGAACTTACTGCTGCTAATATTAGCAATGTACTGGGCTTTGACAAGCGCATACTGGACAATAATGCGGCATATCTAGATGGTTGGATTTCTGTTCTAAAAGAAAACCCAAAATTTATCGTGTCTGTCATGGCAGACGTTAATAAAGCATCTGATATGATCCTTAGGGAAATTGACAAACAAAAGATAAGTTTAGGGGAAAAGCCATTTTTAGATAAAGGAATTGACACGCAAAAATTTAAGGATATATCTGTTTTTAAAACAAAAAATGGAGAATATGCTATTAGGGCTACTTATGACGAAAAGGAACTGGAAAGCAGAATAATTGACACTGCCATTGGTGAGAGTATTCTTAAATTAAAAAATGGAGAAGATAAAGACAGGCTCATTAATAAAACTCTAAGGGAGGTATATGGTAATTTTGAGATTAATAAGAAAGAAAATAATATAAAAATCAAATAGATTATGAGTTACGAAAGGGTTGATTATAAATTTTTAAAAAACAAGGTTGGAATTGACGATATTGCATTCCACCTCGGTTATCGACTTGACAGAAGAGCTGGTGTGGGAAAATATATTGAAATGGTGCTTCCTGATGCTTCAGGGAATGCTATTGATACTCTCGTTATTAAAAATCCAAAAGACAAGGCAACACAGACCTATTTTCGTCGTAATGGAGCGAAAGGTGGAGATGTGATTTCTCTAATACGCGAAAATATCAATCGCTTTAACGTGAGCGGAAGAAATGAATGGGATGTAGTTTCACAAGTGATGGCTAAATTTGCTAATGAGCCAATACCAGAATATGGCGATAGCTCATACCTATACAAAGCTGGCTATACAGAAAATAAGGAATTTGACCCTATAAGGTACGAAACACAACCTATTGACAATCATATTAAACATACTCTAGCCTTCTTCCAGAAAAGAGGATTGACAGCGGAAACGATGAAAGACTTTGCTCCCAATCTTAGGCTAATTAAAGATACGAAGATGACACAATATCCGTACTTTAATCTTGGTTTCCCATATCGTAGACCTGGTGATGATAAAATTGTCGGTTATGAAATTAGGGGATTTGGTGGTTTTAAAAATAAAGCAGCTGGCACAGACAGTTCGTCGGCTGCGTGGATAGCAGACTTATCAAAAGATAAAGATCCTAATTCAATAAAAAACGTGTTTTTTGCAGAAAGCGCATTTGATATGATGGCTTTCTACCAGGCTAACAAAGCAAGGATAGATAAAGAATCATCCGTTTTCGTCTCGATTGGTGGAACTTTTTCTGACAAACAGATTACCAATATAATGAAATACTATTCCGAAGCAAGAGCTATGGACTGCTTTGACAACGATCTGCCTGGTCGAATATACGGGATTAGAATGGCTGCGTTGCTGGAAAAAATCCCACTTAACATTGTTAAGGAAGACAACTTTGTTAAGTTGCAATCGGGGGAAAAAAACATAATTATGCAAGAGGATAATGTCTCGCTTGCTGAGTTTGCTAAGAACTTTCCTTTAAGGTATAAAGTGGGACAGGCAAAGGCACCGAAGAATTATAAAGACTGGAACGATGTGGTTATGGGGAAACCTCTATATAATCTCGAAATGCCAACGAAACACCAAAGAAATGAAATCTTAGAACAAAAAAGAATGAAACTGGCATGATTATCATTAAACCTCATTATAAGCAGCTTCTGGCAGATAGCATCAAAATATTTGCATTTGCTGGACTCGTTTACTTACTTCTATATGTTCTTCGTCTTGTCGAAGTGGATGAATATATACCTGTCATCCTATGGAAAGAGACTATAGCTATAATTGTCGCGATATTGCTAATGCTCATTAGGTATATTCATCTTACGACTGTAAAATGGGAAATAAATAATGAAACAATATTAAGGACAAAGGGGGTGTTTGCAAAGAAGAAAGATTACATTGAACTGTATCGTATTGTGGATTATCAGGAAACACAGACTTTTCTGCAAAGAATTTTTCATGTTAAGGATATAACAGTTATATCCACAGATAGAAGCGACCAGATTATGCGCATTTTCGGTGTGCCACAATCTGAAGATATAATAAGGAAAATAAGAACACTTGTTGAAAGAATTAAAAAAGAAAAAAGAGTATATGAAATTACGAATTATTAGCATTGCTATTGTTGCAATGTTTGCTAACAGACTATATGCACAACAGACAGACCCAGCCTTGACGGCAGCCATTGTTGCGCAGACTGAAACGCTTAAAGGTCTATACAAAGCACGGGACAGCACCCAGAAGAAAATAATCACAGCTGAAATTGCGGTAACTGCTGCATTGGAACGTGTGCATAAGGTAGAAAGTAAAATACTGGAATATCTGTCGAATGCGCAGGGTGTAATGAATAACCTCTACCAGATAAAAAGAGCAGGGGAGCTTGTGGCAATTGAAATACCACAAAAAATAAACATGGTGAAAAAAGCTATACCTGGCAACCTCAAAGGTACTGTTATTACAGCTTTGGTATCGGACAGAATTAAAGATGTACATGCTGAAATGATAAGCCTTTTCCCGTTTGTTCAGCAACTAGTTTCAAGCGGATCTTACAATGTCCAAGATTTTGATGAAAACGGGCAGCTTATAACAAAAAAACATAAGATTAACTTGCTAAATTCTGCGGAAAGGTTCTACGTAGCAAATGAGATTGTAACTAAACTTGAAAATATTAACGTGTCACTTTATCTGCTATCATGGCAGATAAAAACATTGGGATGGAACGATCTTTGGTTTGGTCTTGATCCTGACGGATGGATGAAAATAATGTCAGGAAAGAATATTGTGAATGCATTAATTAATGATTGGTATTACCTTTAATTATTTTTATTATGAAAAGAATAAATTTATTTTTAATATGTTTAATGGCACTTGCTATAGTTTCATGCTCAAATTTGGAAGAAAAAATGAGAAAAAAAGCTGTAGCTGAAATCGGCAGTAAAGTACATAATCCCGATGATGTGAAAATAATCGGTTTTTCTACAAGAGATTCTGCATTTGATGTAAACTATTATTCTAAAAAGGAAATTGCTAGCATTATGAAGGTAATGGATAAAATTACTGAGACGATAATGGCAAGGACGGAAAATCTTACAAGATTTAACCCTGAAGACTCTTACGTAATTGACCTGGCAGAAAGACAGATGAAGGCTATGGCAGAACTTCAAGGGAAAACATTACAATCAGAACAAAAGGGTAACTGGAACGGATGGAAAATCAGAGTTGACTACCAAGCCAAAAACAAAGAAGGGAAAAATATTAAGGCTGAAAGATGGTTCTTCTTTGATAAAAAGGGCGAAAATATTATAGACACTTTTGAAATTCCTCTGCCATGACAGATAAATATAAGTTTATCAGAGAAATTATCAGCGTGGAAAATTCAATCGATTTGTTTGCTGCTGATAAAAACCAGCTTGCGGCTTTTGAAAAACTTAAACAAGTAAAAGACATTGATGGTTTAAAAAAATGGCTTAACACTGAAGTTGTTATAGACCAAAATGGAGTTAGGGTTGAAAATGTCATCTTGAAGATGAAAAAATACGCAAGAAATCTAAATAACAGCGAGCTTGCTGAAGTAGCCGGTTTAATACAGACAATCAATGAAGCAGGACTTGATAAGGCTTTACATAATGAGTTTAATGGACTAAGCGAACTAAGAAAGACAAAGGATGATAGTTCCATTGTCTTATTTAAAGATGGAGAAAAATGGTTTACTTTTGGAAATGATGCGGACTGGCTTTTTGAAAAAAAAGGGTGGCAGACTGCTGAGTTAAATGTAATAGATAAAAAAATAAGCTGGATGGACATTAACCAAGATGGCAAGGCTGTGCTTGAAAAAGAAAATGTAATTATTGACACTATAGACAATGCCTGCGTCAACATAATAACAAATTTCGTTGATTCTACAAATAGTTATTTTTCTCTTTCGCAACAGACACTAGACTTTTTCCGTAACCTATGCAAAGAAAAAAATAATTATCTAGGTATTGATTATTCTTTTTCTGACGATATTTTTAATGAGAATATCACTTATAGATTCATGCATATAACACCAAATAGCATTGATATCCTAACAACTTCTGGCAAGAAGACAAAAGTTGTAGACGGAAATAACTGGAATGTAGCAACAGCCGATGTCGCAGACTTTCTGCAAAGAAGAAGACACTACGTTATAGATGCCTTAACTCATCCAGAAGAATACATTTTTAATAAAAAGAAGATGACTGACATGGCAGTGAAAGAATTTAAATCATATCCTAAAAGTGATGGAGAAATACTGATACTTAAACAGAACGATTTTTATATTTCATATGGTGATGATGCTATAAAAATTGCTGAATTGACTGGATGTTATATTTGGCAACGGGAAACAAAAGAGGGAAAATGTCTACCTATGGTAATCCTAAGTTCAACAGTAGTAGATTATCTTGAATATAGTAATCCTACAAAAATTCTTGTAAAAGAGGGAGTTATAAATGAATGTGTCACAGAAATACTGGCAAAAGAAAGTATCTTGAATAAGGGACTTAGAAATGGATCGTCATTTGACAATATCTTTCTTTTCAAAAAGAAAAATGGAGAATATGCTATTAGGGCTACTTATGACGGAAAGGAACTGGAAAGCAGAAACATAAAATCAAAATATGCCATACAATATAATAATATATCTTCAGAAACTGAGAAAAAATTATTGTTGAAGTCATTAATTGCGGAAGACAGCCCAGAATTAACGCATCAAAAAACATTAAATAAAGGGAAAATAAAACGCCATATTTAACACCTTAATGTCGATAAATATCTACAACAGGACAAATATGGAGTCTTATAACAACAATATAAACATTTTTATAACATCCCAAATATGGAGCATTAACAATAAATAACCACGCTAATGTTCCATATTTGGATTTTTATTTGTACATTTGCAATGTAATAATATTTTTTTAACTTTGAACACTTTATTATATAGCAATTATGTGGAAAGAACGTAGCAATCCTTTTATACTGATAGAAATCGGCAGCAGAATCCGACAGGCAAGGCTTCAACAGAATTTGTCTCAAAAAGTCCTGGCAGAAAATGCTGGTGTCAGTCTGAAAGTTATTCAGAGACTCGAAAAGGGTTCGGCTATATCCACAATTAATTTGATTGCAGTATTAAGGGAACTTAGAATGCTTGAAAGACTAGATCTGCTTTTTCCAGAACCAGTCATTAGCCCTATCCTGCTTCAAAAACTTGCTGGCAAAAAAAGAAAGAGAGCATCTAAAGCTAGCACCATTGACATATAATATTTTTATTATTCAATAATCCTAAACATAACATGAAAGATCTTATAGTTGACATTTCTTTGTACAATAAGAAAATCGGTGCAGCATATTGGGATGGAAAAAATGATTGCTGCATTTTCGAATACGATCCCAAATTTATATCGTCTGGTCTTGAAGTTGCACCACTAATAATGCCCCTTCAAAAGTCCAGGCAAATACCATACTCATTCACAGAGAACAGAAATAAATGTTTCAGCGGTCTGCCTGGTCTTTTGGCAGACTCTCTCCCAGATAAGTATGGAGCTGAAAAAATTGATGCATATTTTGCAAGCAAAGGTATTCCTGATGAAGAAATAACTCCACTTGACAGATTATGCTATATAGGAAAAAGAGGAATGGGAGCTTTAGAATTCGAGCCTTCCGACAGTTATAAAGAACTTGATGAGTCTACATCTCTTAACATTAAAGAAATTGTAGATATAGCACAGGAAATATTTAACAATAGGGCTGGATTCCAGGATATGCTTAGACAAAAAGATAAAAGGATAATAGATATTCTGAAAGTTGGAACGTCTGCTGGTGGTGCAAAACCTAAGGCTATCATAGCATATAACGAAAAAACTGAAGAAGTTCGTTCTGGACAAGTAAAAGCGCCAGAAGGGTTTGGCTATTGGCTTTTGAAATTTGATGGAGGAAAGTTTCTTGAAAACGAACAAATATGCGACAATCCAAAAGGTATAGGGCAAATAGAATATGCATACTACCTTATGGCTAAAGAATGTAGAATAGACATGAATGAATGTAGACTCCTGGAGGAAGGAGACAATCATCATTTCATGACCAGACGGTTTGATAGAACGGATAAAGGAGATAAAATACATATGCAGACCCTTGCTGCAATAGCACACTATAACCGTGATGAAAGACATTCATATGAACAGATTTTTGAAGTAATGCGTAAGATGAACCTGCATTATAAAGAACAAGAACAAATGTTCAGAAGAATGGTTTTTAACGTAGCTACTCGCAACCATGACGACCACACAAAAAATCACTCATTCTTGATGGACACAAATGGCAAATGGAGATTAGCACCTGCTTATGACCTGTGCTATTCATATAATCCTAAAGGAAAATACACCAAAGGACATCAGATGTATCTTAATGGCAAAAAAGCAGATTTTGCCTTTGAAGACCTAAAAGCAGTTGCTGATAAAATTGGAATTAACAAAGGAACGGAGATTATTAATGAAATAATGGATGTAGCTTGCAGCTGGAAAGAATTTGCAGAAAAAGCTGGTGTAAACAAATTATATGCAAATGAAATTGAGCGAAATATTATTATTCTAAAATCTCCAACAATATCTTTAAGAAGATAGTTTATATTTTTCAAACAAAATATATAAGGATGTGTCACTTTGCTTTTGACACATCCTTTTTTTTAGTGCTTCAACAAAAGGGAAAACAATTAACTAATTAAAATTTTAAGACATGAAAGGAACAGAACATTTTAAATCGACAATTGAAAATTATCTTAAACAACGTGCAGCTTCGGACACCTTGTTTGCTCCTAATTTGGAAAAAGAAAATAAAAATATAGAAGCATGTATAAAATACATTCTTAACCAAGTAAAAAATAGTGGATGCAATGGCTTTGAAGATGATGAAATATACTCAATGGCTGTACATTATTATGATGAAGATAATATAGAAATAGGCGAAAGCATAAACTGCCAGATAGCAGTAAATCATGTAGTAGAACTTACGGAAGAAGAAAAAGCCGAAGCAAGGCATGAAGCTATCAAACAATATCAGCGTGAAGAACTTGCGAAACTTCAACAACGCAATAAAAGAAATAAAAAAACAGAAAATAATCACATACAACAATCACTATTTAATTTTTAATAATATGAAACCTAGAAATAAATTTGAACGGATAGTTTTAGAAAAAAATAAGAAAATTCACCCCATTACAAAAAAACAAATCAAATGGGCTTTTCGTTACTGCATAGACCATTTTGCATACAAACTTCCTAAAGGCAGAACAACATGTATGGATTGTGGCTATAGTTGGATATTAGATAAAGAAATAAAAAAATGTACATGTCCAAAATGTAGAGCAAAATTAGAAGTGAAAAAAACATTTAAACGAAAAATACTACAAAAGAAATATTTTACAATACTCACGTCTTTACAAGAATATCAAATACTTCGTATGTTCTTAATAATTACTGAAATGAGCAAAGGCAACAATGCAAACTATTACACTATTGAAATTGGACAATACTGGTGGAACATGCAAGGAAAAACAACCGTGATTGCAGTTAGGCGAACATTAGGATGTTATATAGACACATTTACTTTCTCTAGCCCAATGGAAATACGTAATGACAATTTGGCTTACCAATATGTTGCCGCTTGCCCATTATATCCAAAAATTAAAACGACCGATATTCTTAAAAGAAATGGTCTAAATGGAGATTTATACGGAATTGCACCCACTATACTCATACCTGCATTACTATCGGACAACAGAGTAGAAACTCTGATTAAAGCAGAACGCAGTGATCATTTGCGATACTTTCTCAACCATCAGAATGCTTTTAATAAATTTTGGCGACCTTATAAAATTGCAGTTCGCAATGGCTATAATATAAAAGATATTTCTCTCTGGTGTGATTATGTAGATGCACTACGCATTTTAGGTAAGGATATTTACAACCCTAAATTCCTTTGTGTCAAAGACCTTGTGGCAGAACATGACAGAAGACAGAAAGAACTCATAATACGAGAGGAAAAAGAGGAAATTAAACGAAAAAGAAAAAAAGCAATAGAAAATGAAAGGCTTTTCCATGAGCTTAAATCTAAGTTCTTTGGTGTCAATTTTACAGATGGAACAATAAATATCCATGTTTTGGAGAGTGTACAAGAATACCTGGAGGAAGGGGTCTCAATGCATCATTGTGTTTTTGCAAACGAATATTATTTAAAAAAAGATTCTCTTATTCTTTCTGCAGCCATTGAGGGCAAGCGGATAGAGACGATAGAGGTATCATTAAAGACTTTGGAAGTGGTGCAAAGTCGTGGAGTGTGCAACAAGAACACGGAATATCACGACCAGATTGTAAACCTTGTCAATGCTAACACAAAACTTATAAGACAAAGGATGAAAACTACGACATAAGAGCAGTTCTTTACTGATCAATGATATTTTATTGTTGACATCATTAACTTCTTTATAATCTATCCAGTAGATTATAAAGAAGTCCATTCCCTACCCTATTCATATTTGTAGGACTACGTTCAAAGAAAATTCTGTTTATTCCGAATATACTTTATTCTGAGTAAACAGAACATACTTTTCATTTTTCAGACGGGATTTCTTCTGCCCATAGAATATATAAGATAACACTTCCCTGAAGGAAAACTTATATCTTATATATTCTATCTGCAGAAACTTTGATAGGATTTTGAGCGGAAACGAAAAGAAAGAAAAATGCTTGATAAGTAACTGAATAACAAATCATTAAGATATTTTTTGCATTTTCTTTTCCTTGCTAAAATAACATTAAAAAGGGCTTGTTTTACCGATTTTTGTTTCTATATACGATGACTTTTCTACGAACACTTCAGTTTAATAAGGATTGCAAGCCTATTACACTAATTGTGTATTGGTATCTTGATATAGTTTTTTCAATCTCCATACAGACATGTCGATAAGCGGTTCAAACATAAAACTGTTAAGGTGTATATTTTCGGGAGTTATCAGATTGACTTCTTTAATAAGTAACTGTATGTCGTTATTAGGAGAACATAGCTCTTCAAATTTCTTTGTGAGTGCAGAAGTTTGATTTGATGTAATACGGTTATAGAAAATATTGAAATCCTCGATAAGCATTACTTGTTTTAGCTTGGATATCATATAATCTTCCGCTTTTAATCTTATGGCAGCAGCAAAAACTATCTTGTTCTCAATGTGAATTTCATCAAGAGTCGGCCGGCCACAAAGAACTTCTGCCGTGTTGTAAATATATTTTTTTATATTGCAATCAGTATTTGCTGTTGGCAACCTATGTGCATCTATATTGTTACTCACAATTTGAGCAATGTCGTTTACTGTCAAACTTGCCGTTTCAGTTTTAACATGAAGACATGAGGTTAATTTAATATATTCCAGTTTCGAAGGATCGGTGGAGATGTCTTTGGAATATTCAATAAGATTACGCACCAAGGGGATTAAGGCAATGAAGAATTCTGGTTTATCCGCATTGCTCTTTATGAGTTTGAATGGCTCTCTCAAATATTCAGCCTGATGAAATTTAATTTCATCATTAGCATCTTTATAGGCCATGTATGTGCTATTTCTTTTTACTTTCAGACGGGATGATATTGTTCGATAAAAATCAAAATTGTGGGTAAGGATTATCATCTTGAATCTTGCGTCATCTTTCAAATCGCAAAGGTATTCAACTATTGCGTATTTATTCTTGTAGTCAAATGAATCTGAGATGTCATCAAATACAAGAATATGATCTTGCCCTCCATCGTGTTTCATCTTTTCGATAGCAAAGAGCAGTTGTAGAGTATAGAATGCCCTCAGTTCCCCTTTACTTAGAACGACTTCTTCCAAAACTTTTGACTCAACTGCTTTTTGGCCAGCTTGAGTGCTGTATTCAAAAGATAATGCTGCCGCTTCCTCATTAAGTAAAAGGTCGGTCTGATTCTTGATTTTTACTTCAAAGGGAACTGAGAATCTTCTATTGAAAATACTTATTGTCTTTTCCCAAGCGGTCCTTTGCTCTGCCGCTTGTTGAAGCACAGAGTCCAATGTGGGTTTGGCTCCCTGATAAGCCGTTAATAAGTCAACGGCCTTACCCCCGAATTTGGTAAAATACCCTTTCCATACTTCTTTGTGAAAATTGTCGTAGTCAAGTAATTTGTCTACCAAATCTGGTTGGTTTTCAATTATCTCTTTGAACTGTCGCAAATATTCGTTTGCGCTGGCTTTTTTATCGATCTTTTCAAATGCTTTTTTGACCGCAACATCGTTAAGAATGCCAGAAAGTTCGTCACTTATTAAATTTGCAAGCGAGGCTGCAGAATCAATTGTGGTTTTATCATCACCCAATACAATTTTATGGCTGACTTCGAAGAATGCATTATCTGCAACAGATTTAGACAACTCAGAGGCTTGGTAAGTACCAAATGTTTTGCCATTTTTCTGCCTGAATAGTTTCGAAGATTGTAATATGGCTTGGTATTTATCGGAATAATCTTTTAAGGCCTCATGATTAGCATCAATGAATGCTTTGACCCTACCATCTTTATCAAATATGCTATTATATTTAAAATTATAGCATATCTCGCATCCTGCAACCTCAGCCATCACTTCTTCAAACTTGCTATAGAAAAGGCTCGGCTTGCTTTCACAGAATGTTCGAACAAATTCTGATATAATATCAGTGCTTCTTGCGTGGTCGCTAATGTCCTTGAACAAGGTTTTCTGTTTTTCAGACAAGGTGTTTAGGATATTATCATATTGCTGCTTCAATACACTGTCAGCAAGAAACGATGTGATGTTCTTTGGTGTTTCCGAATCAGGCTCTTCACAATTTGATACATATATTGAGGCAGGTAATATGACATTGCCATGTTCATCCTTTATATCTATATTCCCAGCAACATCTGCTACTACATCCTTGATTTTGTCAGCTTTCCCTTGCCCATATAATTGTAGTGTTTTAGCAAAAGAGGTCTTCATTAAACCGTTAGGTGAATAAATAAGCATCGCATTCTCCCCTTCGAAAGTCAATTCTTGTGAAAGTTTTGTAATGCCAAAGCAGTGTTCTAAGTTTAAGTTTATTTTATTCATTGTTTTAATACATGTCATTATGAACTATTTTGGTTGACATGAACGCATAGCGTTTATAGTATTCTATAAACTGTTGCTCTATATCTACCTTTTGCTGGGCGGTCATTGATTTCAACTCCGACTCGCAAGGGAAGTTTTCTGGCATAAAGCCCATATCCTCAACAGTTACCTTTACCTCCTTCAGATTCGCTACAAATTCATCCCATAAGGGTGTTCCTATTGTCATAATGTGTTATCCTATAATCTTTATTAACTATGAAATTTTTGCAATATTTCCCACATTTTGTGGATTTGCATTATCTTATCTCGACATGTTTACATGCATCGCAATCTCTGTTGTAGCTCCTGAATCCGCTGCATCAGATGATCAAAATCCAATGACCTCCCATAAATGAAGTATCGCTGCATATTGGAATAATCTTGGCGCCAGTCATCCTGAACATTCTCTGGGGGGAGGATATTAATGGTGTCAGGGTGATGTAATGAATAGTCCACATATCTTAGAGCATAGTAGGCTTGTCGATGTTCGATGATGGTATTATATAATGTTTTGTCCGCCAAAGCAGATTTGCCAAACTCAGAATCCATAAGGCGCTCCAAATCATAAAGATGGCGGGACATTCTCATACTACGCGGTTTGTCTTTCTGGAACTCTTCTGCAAGCAGGAATATCTTTTCCAAGAAAGTGCGGGTAGGTACTACGGTCTTGATTCGACACACTGCATCCGTATCATCATCAGGGAATGTCTCGCATATAAGTGAACGTATTTCACGTTCCTCAACTGGCTCGTCCATAGAGAGACAGCTTATCTCTATCTTCACCCTGGGCGGGATGTAGTCAATCTTCCGAGAGAGCAGACTGTCGTAGTGAAGCAGAATGACGGTTGGATCTTTGTCGCTATCAATAGGAACAAGTTCACCTTGCCTGTTTTCTGTATGAGTGATGTTCTCTATCTGGTAGCCTGTGATACCCATGGCTTTTAAACGTTCATCAAGTTGACCTGACAAAGTGCTTTGGATATAGGCTCTCGACAACTTGCGCAGCTTATCGCGTTGACTTTTGTTGGACTTATTGATGCCAAAGAATGAATGGCTGATAGCCAAGTCAATATCTTCAGAAAACCTTTCTATCAATCCCCAGCCTTTGCTGAGACTGGTACCGCCTTTGAATATCAAGCTTTCTGCACAATCCGTCTGGAATAGTGCCTTTAATGTGACACTAACCCACCAGTCTTTTTCTATTGCCGCCTGTCCAATACCAGTATGACTCTCTTCAGTCTTCTCCAGCATGTATGAACGGTCGGTATCGTTATTGTTTATCCAAAGTATCTGTTTCATTACCATTCTTTTTTATAATAGGTGAAAGAATTTTTCGCATCCATATAGGAACCAACATCAAATCTTGGCGAAGTTTATCCTGTTCTGGTTCCTTTCGAATAAGCTTTCTTATTTGAGTTAATTCCGTTTCTCCAACATTATCTTTTCCTAATGCCTTAAGAGCTTGAACAAGATAAGCCATAAGTGTAGTTTGATAGGCAAAATTGCGAGGAACACCACGTTTGAAAACGATGGTCTGATTACCTAATTTAATCGATCTTCCGCTACTAACTGCTATAAAAGAATAGTTCATAGGCACTTGTGTTGATAGCCCCAATTCATTAAGGACTGTCTCACCCACAGGAAGAATTTTAGTGTTATCGCGCTTTGCAATACTCTCAGCAATTTGGATGATAGATGGTTTAACAGCACCAAACCGGCTCATCTTTGGCCGATAGTAAATGCCTTGCCCCAACTTAAGAATCAGGTTTTCTTCAACGAGTTTTGCCAATACATTACCCACAAATTCTGCATTATATTGTGGGTAGTCAGTCCTGAAAATAACACTTCCAGGAGGGGTTTCTTCTATAATTTGTCTGAGTGGTCTGTCTTCCGTCATACCTTTGAAATTTTTGCAATATTTCCCACATTTTGATGCAAAAGTACAATTTTATTTTTATACGAACATCCTTTTTCATAAAGAAATGAAAAATTTAACACTTGAGGCTGCATTCAGAAAGGAGATTTATGGTCTTAAATATCCTGCTTTTCGCCTCTCTAGCAGATTGTCATAAAGAATCTGTTGAGCTTCAATTCTTTCTGGGAGATTGTTGTAGTTCCGGCCTGAATCACCATAGGAGATAGTTAATCCGAAATGCTGGTCAAAGTCACCATAAAGCTCAATAACGTTGTATCCGATGAAGGAGAATGCCCCATAATGGAAAAGAACAGTCGGGTGATTAGCGATAGTTACAACTGGTGCAACATCTGATAAATTTATTAAAATGTTGGAAAATGCAGGTGCCGATGTGAAACTAGCGGTTTTTCTTGGTAAGACAAAACAATTTACAAAATAAACACGTTATATACTAATATCCTTTTTTTGAAGGATTTAATATAAATTAATAAAATATATATTAACTTTGCAGCCAACCTAATCAATTTGATAAACATTATGGCAAGATTAACTTATTCGATTTTGAAGGATAAAGTCCTTTCTGACAAAACCTGGAATGTGTTTTTTAAGTTTTCTCACAATGGAGAAACTCGCTATTTTCCCTCCACTATGTATGTCGAACAAAAAGACTTAACAGAGAATATGCAAATAAAAAACAAAAAAATTATAGGAAAATGCGAAAAACTAATATCCGTTTATAGAGATATTATCAATGATTTATATTTAGAAATAAATCCAATTCCTATAGATACGATTGTTGATTATTTAAAAGGAAAGGGAAACGAAGGTGATATTGACTTTATAAAATTCGCAAGGGAGTGGTGTGTAAAACATGAAAATAAAAAGGGAATAAAAAATTATAGAAGCGCTATAAACTCTCTTTGCGCTTTCTTCAAAAAAGAAAAAATCTCGGTTAATGAAATAACGGTTAAAACTATGACTTTATTTGAAAATAGTTTGGAAGATAAACCGCGAGCACAAACCTTATATACATCTGCAATTGTTAAACTTTTCAATGAAGCAATGATTTTTTATAATGATGAAGATTATAATATTGTAAGGATAAAACACTCTTTGATGAAATATAAAATTCCTGTTCAACGAAGAACAATAACAAAAAGGGCTTTATCTGAGACAACAATAAAAAAAATATTTAAGCTAAACTATGATAATAAAGCGCACAAAGGGAATATAAGTAGAAGAGACCTGGCAAAGGATTGTTTTATGCTGTCTTTCTGCTTAATGGGTATGAATAGCGCAGACTTATATAATGCAAAAATATGTGATGGGGAATATATTACATATAATAGAACTAAGACAAAGAGTAGAAGACATGATGGGGCATTCATTAAAGTGCGGATTCCATATATTATTAAAGATGTTATAGATAAACATAAGGGAGAAACACGTGTCTTTAACTTCTACAAAAGATTTAGTAATATGGCAAGTTTTAATCGAGCAATAAATATTGGACTTAAAGAAATTGGAAGAGAAATAGGTGTCACTAATCTACAATTTTATTCTGCCAGGCACTCAATGGCGACCATTGCCTTAAATAAAGTTGGCATTGATAAATATACAATCAACGATATGCTAAATCACACTGACCCATCTATGAAGATAACCGATATTTATATAGAAAAAGACTTTGATAAAATAAATGCAGCTAATGCAAAACTAATGGCATATATGTTTGCACACCATTCTTTATTATTGTTTTAAATTATACTTTTTTAGATTTAATTGCTTTCAGTTTCTTTGTAATAAATTTAAAAGATTCACTTGTATCATAAATATCATGAATAATACTAGAATTTTTATTTGCCCATTCTATCATTATTTGTTTTTTAATGTCAAAACAACTTATTTGATTAAATGTCTTTACACCATTGATGCAACTATGATAGTTGCATAATCTATTGTTCCAGGTTTTCTCTAAGGGGGTATTATCACATAAATAAAAAATAAAACAGCCTTTCTGTTTTTCTGAATTAGGATTTGATATGTTTAGAGATTGCCCTGTCTGGGTAATAACTTTTGGTGCTAGCCCTTGATATTCGATATACAAAAATTCCATATCCTTAATTTCATTCCAATTTGTGAACTTGGCAATATCACATATAATACTAGTATCTACAACAGCTTTTTTTGTATTTTTTTATACTCCGCAATCAGTTCTGAAGCTTTTTCTAGAGCAACAGAATATATTTGCTGTAAATTAGCTTGGGCTAATTCTTTTTCCTCATTCATACTAAAAAGATACAAAGAAACATAATCATTTATTTCTTGCTTACTACTCGATAAATTAATCCTATTTGCAGCAAATGAGAGTGCAACTATCATGTCGGTTGTGAAGTCTAGAAAAGGAGTTGGTAGTCCTGTGTGCTGCATCAAAGCAAGACAAGAAATATCGCTTATTTTTATATTATTTTCTTTAAAATAATTATTGATAATTTTATTTTTTTCATTTCTACTAACATTTTAGATATATAATCTTTTCCTTCCATAGAATTAGGAAAGTCTCTCTGTAATGATGTAAGCATTTTATACTTTGCCTCCTTAACTCCACGAAACCTATACTCAGGCTTATTACAATATTTGTTTATTATTCCTTCTAATTCTTTTGGGGAATTAATGACTTGATGATTGAAAAAATTTGATTTCTCTTTTAATGTTTGATACTCTTCCATAGCTACATTAATTTAATAATCTATTTTATTATTTTGTAAAGATTTTTTTTAATAAATAATAATAATTATCATGGATGTCAAAAAAGTCCGAGACAAAAATAAATAAAAATAATCATATATAAAATTATATCTCAATTTTTTTTATAAAAAGCACCCGTAGTTCAGTTGGTTAGAGCGTCAGATTGTGGTTCTGAATGTCGTGGGTTCGAGTCCCACCGGGCACCCTTCAAAATAAACCCTGTAAACCGATGGTTTACAGGGTTTATTTTTTTTATTAGTTCTGACAGAATAATCTTTTCATGTCAAACAAACAATACTTAAACTCCAAAACGTAGTAATCAATGAAATAAGACTAAAATTCAGCAAATTTGTGAACTGATGAGAAATGAAAGACAAAATGAAAATAAAAACAGCGATTCCTTTTGATTATCAAAATAAATGAGTACTTTTGCAGTTGAGTCATATCCTTTTAGCGTAGAGGTATGACCTTTTCGAGGGTAAAAAACAATAACAGCATTAGCAGTTATTCGGAGTGTCTGAAATGTAGGAAGTTTTAGAAACAAAGCTCAAATAACGATAAATGACTAATGTCTGCGCTTCATAGCGTGGACTGATTCACTTATCTATTTGAGCAGGTTTTCCTACAACCTCAGACACGGATAGGCGGTCCACGCTTCTTCGTGTCTGTTTGGTTTGTATGGGAACCTGCAAAATCCCGATAAGTGCTTTTGCCAAAAGCTATAAGCGCAAATAAATGCCAGAAAAAGACTTGTTACCATCAGAAAAAGATGGCAATCTCCCGTGTGTTGACATTAGGGAGAACGACCTGCTGGCGATATCCGCAGACGTACTCAACACTCTGCTGCACGACCACACCACAGGTCAAAACATTTTCTGGGCGACTCATGATTATGAATCGCTTGGAAGTGAATACGGTTACTATTCCCCTATCATGCCAGAACTTATCACTGGAGACATGGGAATGGTGATTCAGCCACGTGTTTTCAAATCTAAAGAAAACCAGTCATACCGTTCAAAGGATATGGCTGAAGTTTTTACCCCTTCATGGGTATGCAATGCCCAGAATAATCTCATAGACGAAGCATGGTTTGGTTATAAAGACGTTTTCAACTTTGAAGACAAAAAGAACCACATCTGGAAAACACGAACCGAAAGAATTAAATTCCCCCAAAACAAGACGTGGAAAGACTATGTGAGAGCAACTCGCATGGAAATTACCTGCGGAGAAGCTCCTTACCTCGCAAGCCGATATGACACCACAACTGGTAAATTCATTTCAATATCCGACCGCATTGGCATGCTTGACAGAAAACTTCGCATCGTCAGCGAGAACACCAATACAAGCGGCGAATGGCTGGATTTTGCTCAGTCTGCCTATAAGAACACCTATGGCTATGAATGGCAGGGCGACAATCTTCTTCTTGCGAGAGAGGCTCTTCTTTATTCATTCATAGAATACTATCATGCAAAATTCGGAAAACTACCATTAGAGAAATCCATCAATTATATAGCCTACATCATTTCTTGGAACATCTGGCAGATGGACGGACTCAAAGGCGTTGTTCCAGACTCATGCCGAAACGGAATGAAAGAGAAAGTTATGACTCTCTTTGGCGAGGAAGAACAAATCGTGAATTGCACAGGATGCCTACAAGAAGACATCAGGAAGCATAACGGCATTTATTGCCTCATACGCGACTGGGGAGTTAAAGACACTGAAACAGGAGAGAATAATAGGAAAATCAGATATATAGACCTTATCAAAAGATAAAACTATGGCAACATTTGAATCGTCACTTAAACCAAAACTAATTTACATTTTTGCGATTCAAGACGAATGGCACAAAGACTGTCTGAAAATTGGCGAGACAACACTTGAAGAAGATACAGGCGAATTGCTTGAACCTAACAACAAACTGCTACAGAAAGCCGCATGCAGGCGGATCGACCAGTACACTAAGACAGCGGGAATACCCTACCAATTATTATATACAGAACTTACTATATATATTAAAAATGGGAAAATCTGCTCGTTCAACGACAAGCAAGTACATTCCGTGCTTGAGCGATCTGGCATAAAAAAGAAAATTTTCGATGCTGTGAAAGGAGCCAACGAGTGGTTTTGCTGCGACCTCGAAACAGCCAAGAAAGCAATAAAAGCGGTGAAGAACGGAATGACAAGCCTGAACGCAAGCGACATCAGCAGTGAGAATACACCAATATTATTCCGTCCTGAACAGAAAGAAGCAATTGAGAAAACCATAAAGCAATTCAGAAGAAGCAAACAAATGCTATGGAATGCCAAGATGCGCTTCGGCAAGACTCTCTCTGCCCTAGAGGTAGTAAAGCGAGAAAATTTCAGCCGAACCATCATACTTACACATCGCCCCGTTGTTGATAAAGGATGGTTTGAGGACTTTGGCAAGATATTTTACGACAGAAAAGACTTTCACTATGGTTCACGCGAAAAAGGGGAAGCCTTCCAGTGTCTTGAACAATTAGCAGCCAAAGGCGACAAATATGTCTATTTTGCATCAATGCAAGACATGAGAGGCTCTGACGCAGTTGGCGGAAAATACGTGAAGAACTCTGAAGAATTCAATGCAGACTGGGACTTGCTGATAGTAGACGAGGCTCACGAAGGCACACAGACCGAATTAGGACAGAGCGTAATAAAAGAACTGACCAAGTCTGAAACAAAAATACTCAAACTTTCAGGCACACCTTTCAATCTGCTTGACGATTATTCTGATGACGAGATTTTCACATGGGACTACGTAATGGAACAACGAGCAAAATCGGAATGGGACTTAACCCACTTCGGCGACCCTAACCCTTATGAATCTCTGCCTGCAATAAATATCTACACATATGATTTAGGAACTCTGATGAATGAATACATCGGCGATGAAAAAGCGTTCAATTTCCGTGAGTTCTTCAGAACACGCGACGACGACACTCTAATACACGAAAAGGATGTAGACCGATTTCTCAACCTGCTCTGCAAAGACGACAAAGAAAGCCTTTACCCCTACTCCTGTGACAGGTTCAGAAATATTTTCCGTCACACACTGTGGGTTCTTCCTGGAGTCAGTGCAGCCCGTGCTGTCAGTTCAAAACTGAGATGCCACCCTGTATTCAGCAACTTCAGCATAGTCAACGTAGCAGGCAATGGAGACGAAGAGGAAGAAAGCAAAGATGCTCTGGAAATGGTCAATAACGCCATTGGTCCAGATTCAGAAAAAACTTATACCATAACTTTAAGTTGCGGACGACTAACGACAGGCGTAAGCATAAAACCCTGGACTGGCGTATTCATGCTTTCAGGTTCGTTCAGTACCTCTGCTGCACAATATATGCAAACCATATTTCGCGTGCAGACACCATACACAAATCACGGACGTATGAAAACACAATGCTATGCTTTCGACTTTGCCCCCGACCGCACACTCAGAGTACTGGCAGAAACTGCTAAGGTTTCGGCTAAAGCAGGCAAGGCAACCGACGAGGACAGAAAGATTCTTGGAGATTTTCTAAACTTCTGCCCTATCATCTCCATTGAAGGCTCTCAGATGGCTCCTTACGACGTAAACAGAATGATGGGGCAACTGAAAAAAGCCCAAATAGAGAAAGTTGTACAATGCGGATTTGAAGATGGCGCACTCTATAACGACGAACTGCTGAAGCTGACCGATGTCGAACTAAGCGACTTCAACGACCTGAAGAAAACAATAGGCAAGACAAAGGCAATGGCTAAGACCAACGATATAGACATTAACCGACAAGGATTTACAAACGAGGAATATAAGGAAAAAGAACGGCTGGAGAAGAAGAAAAAGAGAGACCTCACTCCAGAGGAGATTGCAAGGTTGAAAGAACTGAAAGAAAAACACAATCAGCGTAAGGATGCCATATCAATTCTAAGAGGAATCTCTATCAGAATGCCACTACTCATCTACGGTGCAGAGCTAAATAGCGAAGAAGAAATTACCATCGACAACTTTTCGTCTATCATTGATGACCAATCATGGGAAGAGTTTATGCCTAAAGGTGTAGACAAAAATAAGTTTGAGAGATTCAAGAAATATTATGAGCCTGATGTATTCCGCGAGGCAGGCAAACGAATCAGGGAAATGGCTCGCGCAGCCGACAAGTTCACAATAGAGGAACGCATAGAGCGCATTGCAAGCATATTCAACACTTTCAGAAATCCAGACAAAGAAACAGTCTTGACTCCCTGGAGAGTAGTCAATATGCACATGAGCGATTGTCTGGGAGGCTATTGTTTCTACGATAGTGACTTCAATCAAATGTTGCATACACCTCGTTACGTTGATAAGGGCAAAGTTACCGCAGACATATTCCGACCAGAGAGCCACATCTTGGAAATTAATTCTAAAAGCGGACTCTATCCACTCTATGTTGCCTATAATGTCTATCGCGCCCGCATTGAGGCTGCCAAACAAAAATATGGTGATGTCAGTCATGGATTCGCCATGAGTCTGTGGGATGCAACTATAGAGGAAAATATACTTGTTGTCTGCAAAACTCCAATGGCAAAAAGCATTACGAAGCGCACCCTTGCAGGTTTTCGCAACACAAGAGTAAATGCACAATATTATAAAGACTTAATTAAGAATATATCAGAAAAACCTACCGTCGTTGTAAACACCCTCAAAGACGGCAAGCATTTCTGGAAAATAAACAATGAAGAGAATATGAAATTAGATGCTATTGTAGGTAATCCTCCTTATCAAATAATGGATGGTGGTAATGGAGCAAGCGCAATACCTATATATAATAAATTTGTTGAACTCTCAAAAAAAGTAAAACCACAATATATTTCATTGATTATGCCTGCAAGATGGTATACAGGTGGGCGTGGTCTTGATACTTTCAGAAAAAACATGCTTGAAGATCGTCATATTTCACTACTTCATGACTATATAGACGGACGAGCAATTTTTAGTAATGTAGAAATAAAAGGTGGTATATGCTACTTTCTATGGGATTTAAATTGGGAAAAAGAATGTACTGTAATATCACACACTACAGAAAACATTAAACCAATTATTGAAAAACGCTATTTAAAAGACAATGATGATGATATATTCATAAGAGACCCAAGACTATTAAAACTAAAAAATAAAATCCAAAATCAAAGACTATTATATAAAGAAACAACTTTCGACAGTATTATGTCAAGCATGAGGCCATATGGATTAAGAGGTGACTTTTTTAAAAAACCATCAAAATATAATCTACCAGAAGTTTCTACTAATATTATTGAAGGAGGAATAACAATCATTGGACTTGATGAAAAATTACATAGAGTCAAAAAATATGCAGATATTAACTATCCTTTACCTTTCAATACAGGTTTAGATAAATACAAAATATTTATACCTCGAAATTGGGGAACAGGAAAACTTTGTGATACAACATTTAAAACATATTTAGCCAAACCTTTTGATTCTTGCACTGAAACATTCATACAAATATACCCTTTTGAAAATAAAGCAGATAGAGATAATTGCAATAAATATTTACATACAAAATTTTTCAGGATGTGTGTAAGTATTAGAAAACAAGATCAGGGTGCTAGCAAGGATGTGTATAGTTTCGTACCACTTCAAAACTTCAAAGATGATAGCGACATAAATTGGTCAGAAAGTATAGCAGAGATAGATAAACAACTATATGCAAAATATGGACTGACAGACGGAGAAATTACTTTTATCGAATCAATGATAAAACCAATGGAATAAATACACGGTTTAAAAAGTTGTTCAAGTCACTGCGCTTCAAGCGATATATGGTAATTATACGACATTCTTTATCAGAATATGCTAATCTCACCTCATAACCTTACAACCTGACAAGTTGAGGACTTGTGAAACTTAGATAAATCTATAAAAAAAGAAATAATCGGTGGCACGGCTGGGTGTTGCCGATTTTTTTATGGCGGATAACATAAAGACTGTTGAATGGGATATTCTGCACTTGATTTATGATATTTTAATTCTGAAATGGAAGATGTTTTCGCGTATAATTTGTATATTTGTGGCGATTATAATTTTATGACGAGTTGACGAGCGACATTAGTGCATGGCTATGCGGGATTAATGATTAATGAATGTTGGGAAATTGACGAGTTGACGAGTCGTGAAGCTCATGGCACTTAAATAACTAACATATAAAACCAAATATGAAAAATGGAAAAGAAGTATTTTGATTTGAAAGGACAAGTGGCTCTCATCACGGGCTGCTCTACAGGACTGGGCGTTCAGATGGCTTGTGCGCTGGCTAATCAGGGCTGCAACATTGTGGCTATAGCACGACGCGAGGACAAACTGAAAGAAGTGGCAAGCATGCTGAAGGAGAAATATGGGGTGGATGCCCTGCCGCTGCGCTGCGACATTACCGACACCGATATGGTTGAAGAAACTGTGAAGAAGGCGCTGGAGCATTTCAAGCGCATCGACATCCTGATAAACAATGCTGGTACTGGTGCTGTTGCACCTGCTGAAGAAATAACCGACGAGCAGTTTGGCAACGAGCTGAATATTGACCTTTTCGGTTCGTTCCGCGTTGCACGAGCTGTTGCCAAATTGTCGATGATTCCAAACAAGTATGGCAGAATTATCAACATAGCCTCTATGTATGGACTTGTTGGAAACTCTATTGCTCCTTGCACCCCCTATCATGCTGCTAAGGGCGGCGTTGTGAACATGACTCGCGGACTGGCTGCCGAATGGGGCAAGCATGGCATAACGGTCAACGCAATATGTCCTGGCTATTTCTGGACTCCGCTGACAAAGGACACTCTTGAGACTGAGTGGTTTGCTAACTATGCTAAGACGGCTATTCCAAGTCAGCGCTACGGCAACGAGGGCGAACTTGACACGGCTGCCATCTTCCTTGCTTCGCCTGCCAGCAGTTATGTGAACGGCGTAGCCCTGCCTGTAGACGGCGGCTATACTTGCGTATAGATTTTTAGTTGGCATCAGCAAGACAAGCATGTATTAATTGCGGGATAGGCTTATAAGGCAAAAGACTTATAAGCCTATTTCCATTTTTATAAGACTGAAAAACTTACAAAACAAAAAAATACTTATAAATCGTAACTAAAAAAAACAGCCCGATTTTATGACGAAAAAAGTAAAAAATCTTGACAAATGGAATTTTCATTCTAGAGAAAGATTTTCTGCTTGGCACGAGGCGAAATGCAAAAATGCGTTTAATTGTTAATCAATCTGCTTAAACTATGTGAACAAGCATGAGAAGCGAAAAAGTGAAAGGTGTCCTTTCGCGATGCGAAACGTGGCATATCGCACTGCGATATGTGGCATATTGCAGTGCCAAAGGTGCCCTTTCGCACTGCGAAAGATGCCCTTTGACTTTTTTAACACTTACGAGTTTTGAGGCGAAACGTATAATGTCTTGATATTGAATGATTTACTAAAAAGAGCAAGAAAGCGCCAAATACTCGCATATTTTGCAACTTTATTTTTCTCGGTCGCAAATTTTTAAGTTATTTGCGAGGTTAGTTAATCAATTTTTTACCCAACTCGCCTCTGAAAATAGCAGGTTTTCCTTCTCAAAAGAGATGAAAGAAAAAAGTTGCTTTCAGATTGAAAGTAAACGAGTTGACAAGCGATTTTTGTGCATAGTCCATAGTTATGCACGACTAAAGACTAATGTTGACTGCATCATTTTGCTTCTTTCTCTTTCATTACAGACATAATGCTGTCTATAGTGTGATGGACTGTGAAGAAAGTATTTAGAATAGACTTCAGATAATTTCCTATATCTGGTATTTCTGGCAGAAACAACATAGCATATTGGCAATGCACATTGGCAACATTTTCGGTCTCGTCAATAGTATATATTGATGTAATGATGTTATCCATGTTCGACTTATTCACCGCCCTCTTCATTCTCGACATCTCTTCTACATCATATAGGTTGACCTGCTTCCAGGCTATATCATAAATCCATACATACTCGAGTCTGATGCAGAGACAAGAAAATTCCAGCCTTGATAGGCAAAGACTATCCTGCTATCTTCCAATGTTTCGTAATTGCAACCAATGTTTGTCAGCGTTTTGAGAAACTGCTCACGTGTGTTCCTATTCATATCTTCAGGTTCTTTACTGTTATTTTCCTTTTTTTCTACCGATTTAATATAGTTATCGAAGTATCTGTTAACCTCATAGTCTTCACTAAACAAAATATTCATTCCTAAATGATTAGCAACATATCTTAGAATAGCAATAATTGCAAATAATAGAAAAACATAATCAATCATAAATAAATCATCCATATAATATTTATCTTACCATAATTTAAGTTCTAAATTAATTAATTTTTCATCAAAAACATCTTTTGGTATTTTTAAATTTTCATCCCTCTCAATAGCCATCACATAGTAAGAAGTAACTGCCTTTTTCTCTATGTCGACATCGCTATAAACCCATGCAACAAAGACATTCTCTGGCTTATTAGCAAAGAAAAAATATATAATTAAGCCTCCATGGTCAAACTCATAAGCATCGAAGACTACGAACTTTCCGCCTACATCTTTCTTGTAGGCTTGAAGTATCTCGTCTTTAACCTTTCCGCTCTTGAAATTGTCAATATACCAGCGCAGCGCGCGTATATATTCATTGTCGCCGTAGTCGAAATTACTAAGATAGTCAAAGCGGATTTTATTGAGTGACTTTTCATCGTCATAACTACACACTACACTATCATAACTATGAACCGTATTAACGGCTTTCTTTTTTAAGTCTATCTTCACTTCCGTGAAACAAAAACTGCTATCGCAGAAACTAATTAGCAAGACGACAATCACAACCATCACCACCACCAGTACACGCTCTGAGGAATATTTTTTCATATATAGTATTTGAGAATTTAAGTTTATTGAGTTTTACTTTAGTTCCAATGAGACATGGCAGGAATGCTACAAACTATTCGGCTGCCAAAGCACCTACCCTATCTGAGATATGGCTATTTAAGACTACATTCTTCAACAAAACCTGCTTAATACTTATTTAAAGAGAGCTTTTTTTATTTGCCGAACTATTATTCGCTATTCTTTTTATTGAAAAAAGTTGGCGTTCTCTTTACTTTTGTTTTTTATTGAAGATTGTAGGACTCTCAATGTTACAAAACAAATTTCACAGAAAACGCCTTTCAATATGTATTTATTCTTTAATAGACTTGATATAAAAACAAGCCTGAATCAGAACAAACGCAAAGTTATACAAAATAGTCTTAACAAAGAAAAGAAATTGTAAGATTTTGTATGAATTACCTTTAAAATTGTATGAAATTATGGATTAAACTAAATAGATGCGTGTATTGTCAGAAACAAGACTTAGTAATTAAAATATATTGTTCCATATTTGTAATGCTCCGCTTTCCACTCGAAATTGTCTTCCATATATTCGCCATCCAGCGATGCAATAACCTTTGCTGCCATAGTATTACAGTCGAACCACATATTTACATCAGGTTCGTAGACTCCTCTTAAAAACACTGCTGGAAAAGAACAAATTGAGACTTGGTTCACCTTTATTTTGATATGCTTCCGGTGGTGTCTTGAATCTACATAATAAGCATGAATAACTGGGAAACTCTGCTCTGGCTTCCTTGTCTCTGGCTGAGTATTCGTATTTACTCGTGGAGTTGAAATATGCATCTGGAAAGGATTGCTTCCAAACTGTGGCAGCGGCGTGTAGTTCATTTGTCTTGGAACAGGATGATAGGAAACAAGATTGATTTGACCCATTGCAGTGGTTGCTAATAAGCAGAAAGCTGCTGATAAAATTTTCTTCTTCATAGTGGTATGTTTTTTTTGAATTGTTGCTGCAAAAGTAATTTGCTTTGAAGAAACATAGAAGGAAAAACAAACAAAAAAAGGGTAGCAAAAATCTGCTACCCCCTCACGCATCAGTATAATCTGTTGGTTGTTCTTATTGTCGGGATTTTCTTCGGCTTGATAAAAGTCTTGAGAGTACTGAACTCTGTAAGCTCGTAGTTTAAGATGTTCTTATTCGTACAAATACCAGTCAAATAGAGAATATGACACAAAAGACGCTTTTCATTGTCTGACCATTTTGCTAAAGGATGGCGCTTGACACCCACTAAATCGAAAAACTCATGAAGCAACTCGCAGAAATAATAGCCCCACTCAGCATTAGTATTCTGCTTTTTGCTTAAACAGCTCAGGTAGTCGTAATTTATAAGCCATTCGGGCAATTCGCGGCAACATGACATTAAATAATTTATACTGGATTTATTCTCAAGGCGAAGAGCTGACTTGCCGTCTATATCTAAAGAAATTGTCACTTCATGGTCAGCAACCATGTCGGCAAACTTAACAAAGTCTTCGAGTTCCTCCTTTGGCAATCTGGACAGATGCTGGCACGGGGCAAAACATTGCAACCTGCTGTAATCATATAGAAATAGTATTAAATACCAGAACTTGGCAAAGCTAATTTCTGAACCATCGTTAAGACTTATCTTCTCAAGACAATGCTTAATGTCTGCATTTTCAAAATATTTTCTCCAATCTTGTTTCAGACGGATAATGCCAGAATTGTAGCGATTCACGAACCTCATATCTGCACTTGTGCCATAAAACACTACCTCACCTTTTGAGTTAAAATCATAGTCAGGACAAATCTTTTCGCCAATATCTTCGATATAGTCTAAAAGAGCCATCTCGGAACTTGCCGAGTTTTCAACATCAAACCTTTCTAAATACATATAGTTTTCGGGAAATTAGCATAATAATACAAAACAAACAAACAAAATTTATGCCAAATAATTATGAATGAAACTATTTTTGTTCTTGTTTGACATACAAAATAATTACCAAAACAACATGGATGCAACAATGACAAACCATCTGTTCTTTTCATTATACTGGAAAAAAGTTTTTAAACATCATTATGCAAAGGCATGAGAAATAGACTAGGGATTAACGATTTTATTATAACAGACTGAGAAGAAAATAATATTTTGTTTGAAGTATACCCATAGAGCATGCCAATTAATAACACAAGCTACATTCTTTCCAATAGTTTTTTTCTTCGCATAATTTTTATCTTTTTAGTTTAATACTATATAAATAAAAAAAATCTGAAGGTAACCTTCAGATTAGTACTTGTACATTTTGCCACTGATGCCTTTCAGTACGCTCAGTCTTGTTGAGAGCTGTCGCCAGTCGCCGATCAATTAACTATAAAAAGAGGTTGTCGGACAAACCTTTAATTCCCTTTAGCTTATTTCCAATTATATTTGTTTATTAGTTGCTTAAATTCAGATATTTCTGGTGCTACAGATGAGAAGAGAAGCATGCAGGAACGTACTCTAATGGTGTCTTGTCCGAAGATTTCGTAGACTGTTTTGTCGTTATCGAGAATTGCTTTCGTAGCTTCTATGAGTCGTTCACGAAGAATCGGATTAGCAATATATTCGTATGCTTCTTCTCTTCCATTTATTCCATAAAATTGAGAGATTTCGGAATGACCGAGTCCTTTCATTTGTGGAAAGATGTACCATATCCAATGTATTCGCTTTTGTCCATTACGAATTTCTTGCAAGGCTGTCTGATAGGTTTCTGTGTTATCATAGAGACCACCAGCGTCTTGTGCGTGAATGAATCGAAGTAGATTACGTTTCATGTTATTTTATGTTTATTATTTCACTCCATATAATTCTTTTCTTTCCTCTTCCCACTTATCGTAAGTTTCAAGTTCTTTAAATAAAGGGACTATATCAGAATCCCAATATTTATTTATGAATGGAAGATTTAACAGATAGTCTAATTTTTTGAATACAATTTCTCTCTCACGGTCAAAACTATAGTGTTCTTTACCGTACTGAAATTGTTCTTCAGTCGGATACCATCCATCAAACTTTTCTTGGAATTTTCTTTTTTGTTCGTTTGTCATAGCATTTTATTAGACGATTGTTATTTTTAAAAGTTACACATTAAGCATAATTATTTTCGTTATTTTGAAAATTATATGCCAAAGGTCCTGCTCCAGGTTTAAAATCAAGAGTATTCCACATTGATTTAGGATTTGGAACGTTTGGACCAAAATTATATTCGTTGAATGGCTATCCAGTTCCTGAAGGATCGCTAACTCTTGTTGGTCTTTGAATTTTTCCTGGTTTTCTAAGCAACATATCCATAAGAGACTGTCCTGATCCTCCATAAGAATTTGATGAACCCATACCATTAGGTTTCATTATTGGTAATTCAAAGTCAGGCATTCTAAAGAATGGTACAGATGCACCTTTACCTTTATAATGATCTATCATTCCTGATTTTATACCTAACCCATCTTGTATTCCTGTCCAATACCCATTTTTTCCTGGACTTGAACTAGGTTGTGTTAGATAACGATAGTTTTTAGTCATTGTTCCATGCATAGGATAGTTAGTACCTTCTCCTTCTATTAATGTTTCAAGATCAAAATTATATCCTTTTTCATTAGCAATACGCATTTTTATATATTCTGTAGGTTCAACTTTTCTATATCCATCTTTAAACTATCCCTCCCATTGCCCTTGACTATTTTTACGAAGTTCTCCACTTTTTTAAAAGTTTGTCTTGAATTCCATTTTTACCAATAACTTTTTCAACTACATTTTTATAATATCTTTCTAAGAATGTTTTTTTTGAATCAAATCCGACAAAAGAGAGTTTTAGTTCTTCTGGCATTGAAGCCATTACAGAGTTTTGATCAGACCAATTAATTCCAGTCTCATTATATGATTTTTCTATTTTTTCCCGATATTTATCGCGAATTAATTTTATTTTTCCTTTAGGAGTAGTTGCCAATTCGGCTCTAGTTGCTGCATCTATAGCAACATTACTACCTCGTTTTCCTTTAGTTCCTTTGACAGCTTTTTCAAGAATTTCATTTAATTTATTTTGATTACCCTTACCTGCTAAAAGTAAATCTTTTTCTTTCATTATCCATCTTGCTTGTTGCTAACCAACCATATCTGTTAATTCTTTTAATCCAATTTTTCCTTTACTTATTTTATAAAGTAATTGTCCAGAAGACATTGGCGATTCATCAGAAACCATCAACGGCTCGTTTGTTGTTATATCTCTCCTTCTAACCACAGGTCTAACATACTATCTTCCAGTTCTTACTGCTTCTGCTGGATGAATGAATTGTTCTGGATGATTATAAGTATTAGCTACTATATCTTGAGTTGCTTTATTTTCTGCCTATATTGCTCTATACCAACCTGGCATTTTACGCGCAATAGAAGCAGCACCAAAAGCAGCGATATCTCCTATTGTAAATGCTGCTAATCCTATAGCTGGCAATGTGTATTCTCAACCAAGTGGGACTCCATTTGCCATGTTATAATTACCTTTCCTGAAAATTAATCATCATTATTATATTCCACTCAAATACATATTATTTCCAAAATCTGTAAACAAATCTATCAGCAAATATCTACTATCTAATTTATAATAAATAGTATTTTCAAAACCTTTCATTTTTGGTTCTGCATTAAATATCCACCCCGTATATGTATTTTTCCAGTTTTATATAATTCCCTTATTTCATCATACGATTCTTTTACTTCCCAGATTATTTGTTTTAATCTTATCTATAAATTCCCACATTTTTTAGCAGTGAGTTCCATCAGATATTTTTATAAACATATTATTTTCAAAAGATTAAGATAAACAATTATTAACTCTTCTGGCAATCACGTCGTCAGCGCCACACTCAAATAGCATGCAATGGAGCTTGAAAAATCGCATGGGGCAGCTCCACCATACAAACGCCCCCCATGATCACTGACAACAGATTGGAGTTCACTCCACACTAAAGAATTTCTGAGAAACTATAGGTGCCTGCATACTTTACTGGTTCTTACTCTCCATTGCAAAAAGGATAAAAAGGGCAAAGGCAGGCAAAAAAAATGTCCCGCCTTCAGGGTGGAAGGCAGGACGACCGCGGGACAAATCAGAGTCCCGAAATATAAAGGGGGCGGCTGCCTACTCTCCCGCATTGCATTGCAGTACCATCGGCGCAAGCGGGCTTAACTTCT
>Ga0256407_10000635_pt1 | contig 80374 bp, 78 predicted proteins | sample RumenRJG_04DNA_FD_193489 | JGI IMG/M metagenome (GOLD analysis project Ga0256407, IMG submission 193489) | Bovine rumen microbial communities from Lethbridge, Alberta, Canada - RJG_04 | ecosystem: Host-associated > Mammals > Digestive system > Stomach > Rumen | place: Canada: Alberta... | reverse complement strand
GAGAAAATAGTGTTATCTTTGTGCTCATAAGAGGGGTGGTTTTTTCGCACTACTAAGGTAGTAATTTTCTACCTTGAATCAATCCCTCTTATTTCTTTTTTGAAAAAATATTTAGGACAATATTGCTCCAAAATCAAATAAAAACCCACAAAATGCATTTTTTTTGAAAAAAAGTCGTGAAAAATTTGCACAGTTCAAAAAGTCGCTGTACCTTTGCATCGCTTTTCCGATAAAAGCATGGGTGCTTAGCTCAGCTGGTTCAGAGCATCTGCCTTACAAGCAGAGGGTCGGCGGTTCGAATCCGTCAGCACCCACGACGTGAAATGGTGGTATCGTCTAGTGGCCTAGGACGCTGGCCTCTCACGCCGGAAACCGGGGTTCGACTCCCCGTACCACTACAATCGCAAGCAGTTCACCATCACAGTGGACTGTTTTTTTTATTATTACAATCATTCGCATGAAAGACTTTCGCAAGCACAAAGCCCTCGACAACGTTGCTTACATAGCTAACGGAGTGATGAAATATGCGCTCCCAACAAACGCCTAGAGATGGCTTGCGAGATAGCAACCGCCCAAGCCTACTTCAACTCCACAGGACAAATACCCCAAAAAATGAACTAATTGGGGACGGTTCTCTTTTAGTTCAAAAAAAAGCAGAATGAACTAATTGGGGACGGTTCTCTTTTAGTTCAAAAAAACAAGATGAACCAATTGGGGACGGTTCTCTTTTAGTTCAAAAAAAATAAAAAAGGCGGGTAATGCGTTAATTGCTTGCATTACCCGCCTTATGTTATTGATTATCGCTAGTGATTAGTCGAGCTTGTGGATGATGAGTCCAGAGCGGAGCTTAGGCTCAAACCAGGTAGCCTTTGGAGGCATGATGTTGCCGCTGTCGGCAATGTTGATGATTTGACGCATGGTCACGGGATAGAGCGCGAGCGCCATCTTCATCTCCCCACTGTCAACACGCTTCTTGAGCTCGCCCAGACCGCGGATGCCGCCCACGAAGTCGATGCGCTTGTCGGTGCGCAGGTCCATAATGCCCAGGATGTCGCGCAAGATGTAGTCGCTAGAGATCTTCACGTCGAGCACGCCGATGGGGTCATTGTCATCGTAGGTACCCTCTTTGGCGGTCAGTGAGTACCACTTGCCTTCCAGGTAGAGCGAGAAGTTGTGAAGCTTGGCAGGACGATATTCCTCTGTGCCTTTGCACTCAATGTCGAAGTGCTCGCCCACTTTCTCGAGGAACTGCTCGGCAGTGTTGCCGTTGAGGTCCTTCACCACGCGGTTGTAGTCCATCACCTTGAGGTGCGACTCGGGGAAGCACACTGCCAGCAGGTAGTTATACTCCTCCTTGCCGGTGTGGTTGGGGTCGGCTTGTGCCTTCTCCTCACCAACGTGTGCAGCAGCAGCGGTGCGGTGGTGACCGTCGGCAATGTAAAGATAAGGAATCTTGGCAAACTCCTCAGTAATCTGCGCGATAGTGGCATCATCGCTGATGCACCACATGGTGTGGCCTATTCCATCCTCGCTCACGAAGTCATACTCGGGCTCGGTCTCCTTAACTCTGTTGATGATGGCCTCGAGTGGCTCATTAGTTGGGAACGACAGGAACACAGGCTCCACATTGGCATTGTTCACGCGTATGTGCTTCATGCGGTCCTCTTCCTTCTCGCGGCGAGTGAGCTCATGCTTCTTGATGCGTCCTTCCACATAGTCTTTGTAGTTGGCGGCAACTACAAAGCCATACTGAGTGCGACCGTCCATAGTCTGAGCATAGATGTAGTACATCTCTTTGGGGTCTTGAACGAGCCATCCGTTGGCCTGGAACTTCTTGAAGTTCTCCACGGCCTTGTCATAGACTTGTGGGTCGTGCTCGGTGGTGCCGTCGTTGAAGTCGATTTCGGGCTTGATGATGTGGTAGAGCGACATCTCGTTGTCGCCAGCCTCTGCTCTTGCCTCTTCGCTCGAAAGAACGTCATAAGGCTTTGAAGCAACTTTCTCAACTAACTCTTTAGGGGGACGAAGGCCCTTGAAAGGTTTTACATTTGCCATGATTGTTGTTTTTTTACTTTGTTTGATTGTTAATTGTGTAAATAATAGAAAGTTATTTTTCTTTTTTGTTACTGTTTTTCTTACGTTTTAATTGCTTGATTTTTCTTGCGCAGTCGTTGCAGGTGCCATATACTGTGAGAGTATAATAGGAAGTGGCAAAAGCCATGAACTTGCGGGCGTTCATGTAGGCCATGAAATTGAGGTCTTTCACCAGTTTTACCTTGCCACAATGCTCACACTCGAGGTGGATGAACGAAACATTGTCGGCCCTCTCGTAATGACTGCGATTATCAATGCTGAAGTGCCTCAACACTCCTGCTTCAACAAGCAACAACACCGTGTTATATACTGTGGCTTTACTCACTATAAAGCTCTTTGCCACCAGTGCATCAATAAGATCCTCGATTGTGAATTGTTTTGTAAACTCCAAGACACTTTCAAGAATTTTAAAGCGCTCGGGGGTGCGACGCTTACCATGCTCTTTCAAGAACTTGTCGAAGTCCTCAAAAACAACACTATCGGGCTTGGTTTCAAGACCTTTCTTACTGAGCATTGCCACGCATGATGAGTGTTAGAACATTTTTTCAGGATAAATGCCCTGGCGGTGCAACTCGGCGAACTTCTCGACCACGGCAGGACGATCCTCGCTGTAGGTCACGCCAAACCACTTAGAGTCGGTGCGCAGCACCTCAACGGTAGATTGACCGCTCTCCACCAGCTCGCTCACCACAATGGGGATGAAGAACTCGCTCTTGGGAACGTTGATGCTATGGTTGAGGAAGTTGACAAACGACTTCTGGCTATGCTCGAAATAATCGGGAGTAAAGCCCCAGAAGTTCATAGACACGGGGGTGGTGGGTTCTAGCTTCTCCACGAGGTCGCCCTCGGTGAAAATGATATCGTGGTTCTCGTCATATCCAATCTTGGTGCGCTCCACCACACTCTGGAGAAGGCCATTCTTGGTCTCGCACACACCGCGCGACACTGTGCCGCTCTCGCTCATGGTGTTGCCCACGTTGAAGCCCACCATGAAGTAGCGGTCGTGGCTGCCCTCGGGAAGCTCGCTCAGCGCTTTGCCCAGCACCTCAAAGGAATTGCGGCCATAGAAGTCGTCGCTGTTGATCACGGCAAACGGCTCTTTAATCACGTCCTTGCCCATTAGCACGGCATGATTAGTGCCCCAGGGCTTGGTGCGGTCTTCGGGACAAGTGAAACCCTCGGGCAGTGCGTCAACCGACTGGAATACCACCTCGGTGGGAATCTTGCTCTCATATTTAGAAAGTATCTTCTCGCGGAACTCCTGCTCGAAGTCGCGACGAATTACAAACACCACTTTGCCAAATCCGCTCTGAATGGCATCGTAGATGGAATAGTCCATGATGGTCTCGCCATGAGGGCCCAGACCATCGAGCTGCTTGAGACCGCCATAACGGCTCCCCATTCCCGCAGCAAGAACGAATAATGTAGGTTTCATTTATTAAGTGTTAAGTTTAAAGTTTTAAGTGTTAAGTGAGCGCCTGCGGCGCGTTGGAAAGTGGAAAGAATGGATCCAACTATGAACTGTGAACTATACTCGGCGGGCGCCGTCGCTGATGATTACCTCATAAACTTTGGGCTCGTGGCCATATTTCTCATTAAACTTCTCGCAGGCGGTGGCGATGAACTTGTCGTGAAGCTCGTCTTTGACCAGGTTGATGGTGCAACCTCCAAAACCGCCACCCATGATGCGCGAGCCGGTGACACCGCACTCGCGGGCTATGTCGTTGAGGTAGTCGAGCTCCACGCAGCTCACCTCGTAGTCTTTGCTCAAGCCATGGTGAGTCTCATACATGCAACGGCCCACGGTCTCAAAGTCGCCACGCTCCAGGGCGTCGCACACGTCAAGCACGCGTTGCTTCTCGCCAATGACATAGACGGCGCGCTTGTAGTCCTCGTCGCTAATCTTGTCGCGGGCGGCCTCAAGCATTTCCATCGAGGCGTCGCGCAGGGTCTCCACGCCCAGGGTGGCAGCCACGCGCTCGCACGACTCACGGCGCTTGTTGTAGGGCGAGTCAACGAGCTCATGCTTCACTCTAGAGTCGAGCAGCACCAGTTTGTAGCCCTTAGCATCAAATGGGTAGTATTTGTATTCTAGCGAGCGACAGTCGAGGCGCATGAGGTGGTCTTTCTTGCCAAATACCGAGGCAAACTGGTCCATGATGCCGCAGTTCACGCCGCAGTAGTTGTGCTCGGTGCTCTGACCAATCTTGGCGAGCTCAAACTTGTCGATTTTATTATCGTTGAACATATCGTTCAGGGCGAAGGCGAAGCACGACTCCAGGGCTGCCGATGACGACAGGCCTGCGCCCAGAGGCACATTGCCGGCAAACACGGCGTCAAAGCCCCTGACTGTGCCGCCACGCTTGATGGTCTCGCGGCACACGCCAAAGACGTAGCATGCCCACTGCTCCCCGGGCTTGTCCTCCTCGTTGAGGCCAAACTCGGTGTAAGCGTCGAGGTCGGCACTATACACGCGCACCTTGTCGGTGCCGTTCTCCTTGATGCCTGCCATGATACATTTGTCAATTGCTCCAGGGAACACGAAGCCTCCGTTGTAGTCGGTGTGCTCTCCAATCAGATTAATGCGGCCCGATGATGCATACATCACCGGTTCCTCGCCAAAGCGCTCCTTGAACAAAGCGATGATTTTCTCTTTCATTTGTGATATAGTTTTTGGTGTTTTTACTCTACGTTTACAAAGATTGCACGAAGATACAACATTATTCTGAAACAACCACAATGTTTTGAAAAATTTCAACAAAATTAAAGTTTGTCACAACCCGAAGACAACATCCCGAATCTGTTCTACCGCCACATCAAACAACATGAACAACAAAATCACAACAAATTGTTGCAACTCAACTATAAACTATGAACTGAGAAATGTGAACTATATTATTCTCCCAAGAGCATATTGTAGATGGCTGTGACATCAGCGGCGGTGATGTTGCCGTCACCGTTGATGTCGCAAGTGGCGATGTAGCTGTTGTCGTCATCGAGCAGGCAGTTGTAGATTGCCGTGACATCGGCACTGGTGATTTGCCCGTCGATGTTCACGTCACCATCAATGAGTTCCAGCACATTGCCAAATGCCAGCCATGGGTTGGGCTTGTCGCCATACTGCTCAAGGAGGTACTTGTCGGTAGTACCTTTGGGGACGTAGAGCGTGCTTGTCGCGGGGATGCCACTGAAAATGCGGTTTGAAGTGCTGCTGTTAGTATAGGTCACGTCCTGTGGGTTACTTATCTTTGACACCGCCACGTTGAGATTGCTACAGCCATTGAATGCCCAGTTCTCAATCTTTGTCACCGAGCCGGGGATTGTCACCGATTCCAGACTTGTGCAATTTTCAAAAGGTGCAGTCCCGATGGCTGTCACCGAGTTGGGGATACTGATAGACAACAAACTTGAGCAATCCCTAAATGTGTAAAATCCGATTGTTGTCAATGAATTGGGTATATTGACCTTTGTCAAACCGCCACAAAGTCTAAAAGCGCAGTCGCCAATTTCAGTCACCGAGTTGGGGATTTTAGCTGTTTCCAAGCCAGAGCATTTGTAGAACACATATTTCTTTATCTTAGTCACTCCCTCAGGTATCTCAAGATGTGTTATCTTGCTGTTATTCAAGTATAGATTTTGAGCATTATTTAATGGGTTGCTTGTGTTATCAGCAAAATCGATATTGCACCAAGCGGCAACATCGCTGATGTTCACTTTAGTCAAACCAATGCAATTGCTGAATGCCGAAGAGCCAACTGAGTTCACCGCATTGCCCATGGTCACCTGCGTCATGCCAGTGCAGCCACTGAAAGCATAGTTGCCAATCGAGGTCACCGAATTTGGAATGGTAACTTTTGTTATCGATGTGCAGCCATCAAAAACATAATTCTTGATACTGGTCACACCACTCGGAATCGTGAGATTGGTGACTTTGGTGCTGTTTAGATAGAGGTTCTTGCCATAGTATAATGGATTAGATGTGGAGTTTGGGAAGTTGATATTGCACCATGCGGTAAGGTCGCTGATGTTGACACGTGTCAAGTTAGTGCAGTTATAGAATGTGTTGCTACCCATCTCTATCACCGAACTTGGGATTGTCACTTGTGTCAGACATGTATCACAAACAAATGCATTTGCTTTGATTTTTGTCACAGTGCTTGGAATCGAGAGATGGGTAATCTTTGTTCCGTTTAGATATAGATTCTTAGCCCAATATAAGGGATTTGCAAAATCATTGAGAAAATTGATATTGCACCAAGCAGCAAGACTGGTTATATCAACTCGTGTCAAACTTTCACAAGCATAAAAGGCACTATAGCCAATCTCGGTCACCGAGCTTGGAATAGATATTGTAGTTAAACTTCGACAATTATTGAAACAAGATCTGCCTATAGAGGTCACTGAATTACCCATGGTTAACGAAGTAATGCCATGGCTAAAATAAAAGGCCTCTTCACCTATTGAGGTCACTGAATTTGGGATTGTTACCGACCTCAAACCAAAGCACTGACGGAAGGCTTGGTCGCCAATTGAGGTCACTGCGTAAGTCTTGCCATTGTAGGTGACACTTGACGGGATTGTCAGTGAACTGCTAAGGTTTGAATAATAAGGCTGTGTGGAGTTTTGATATGTCACCGTGACGCTCGTTCCGTTGTCGTTAAAGTTATAGCACAAGCCATTGACCATAAAGTCGTAAGCGCTGGCGTGCATCGCTGCTGCCATTATCAATAAAAGAAATGCAAGTAGTCTTGTTTTCATGTGTATGTATTTTAATTGATTGTTATTTTGCGATTTTTGCAAAGATAACTACTTTTTGGGGATATTTGATAAAAAACGCTCAACTTATCGCAAAAATCTCTCCTTTTTCCGAAAATTTTGATGCATTAAAGGAAAAATGCTTAACTTTGAACAATTATTTAGAAAACATACTATGAAATACCTGAAATTACCCAATGACAAGGTGCGGCGACTCACGTTCTATCTTGCCATGGAGGAGCATGCTGCACAGTTGCTCAAAGACAACAAAAGCATCGACGAGCTTTTCTTCACTTGGCGAGTGAGACCCACTGTGATTTTTGGTCGCAATCAGCTTATTGACAGCGAGGTGAATGTGAAATATTGCCGCGAGAATGGCATTGAATACTATCGCCGCAAGAGCGGTGGCGGCTGCGTCTATGCCGACATGGACAACATCATGTTTAGCTACATCACCCGCAGCGACGACGTGACCACCACCTTTGCCCGCTACACCCACGCCATAGTGGCGATGCTCAAGGACTTGGGGCTTGACGCTAGCGACACGAGCCGCAACGACATCATGGTCGAGGGGCGCAAGGTGAGCGGCAACGCCTTCTATCACCTGCCAGGCGTGAGCATCGTGCATGGCACCATGCTCTATGACACCAATATGGAAAACATGCTGCGAGCCATCACGCCATCGGCAACAAAACTCGACTCCAAAGGGGTGAAAAGCGTTAAGAGCCACATCACCACGCTCAACCGCTATCTCGCACCAATGACCATCGAGGAGTTTGAGCGGCATGCACAGCACGCCTTGTGCGACGGCGAGATTGAGCTCAGCAGCAACGACATGGCAGCCATCGAGCACATCGAGCGCACCTACCTCACCCCCGAGTTCATCCTGGGCAACAACCCGCGCTGCAACATGGAGCGCACAGGCCGCCTCGACGGCGTGGGTGAATTCCACATCAGCTTAGAGCTGAATCACAACATCATCCGCGACATCAACATTGCCGGCGATTTCTTCCTGCTGGGAGATATCGACAGCATAACCTCCCGCCTAAAAGGCTGCCAATTCACTGAGACCGAGATAGAAAAAGCATTGAGTGATTTGAACATCTCAAGGGTGATAATGAACCTCGCTCAAGAGCAATTGCTGAACTTGTTGTTTGCGAATAAAAACCTAGAACTTTAGTTTGTTTTTTCACTAATTATGAGTAATTTTGCACTCAGAAATCAAAACAATGTAATGGTTATGACATCAAGTGAAATAAATGTCCAGATTTTTCGTGACATGGCTGAGATTGCCGATGACGAGAAGCTCATGAAACAGCTCGCCAAATATTTGAAAAAGCTTGTAGCAAAGAAAAATGACCCCACCGAGATGACAAAGGAGGAGTTCTTTAAGCATATTGAGAAAGCTGAGTCTCAATATGCAAAAGGAGAATACACCACTCTGTTACCAGGAGAATCTTTATCCGACATGCTAAAACGATGTGGCTATGCTATATGAGGTGAGATTCACACCCGAGGCAAATATAGGCCTCGCAAAACTTGCAAAACATGAACCTAAGACATTTGCTAAGGTTCAGCGTTTAATTGACGAACTTAGAACACATCCAAAGACAGGAATTGGTCATCCTGAGCCACTCAAGGGCTTGCCCGAGGGACGATGGAGCCGACAAATCACAAAAAAACACAGATTAGTTTATCGTGTTTTTGAGACTGAAGTTGTTGTTATTGTCCTCACAGCCTATGGGCACTACGACGATAAGTAGTAAATATAGAATGATTATCACTCGCCATACTATAGTGGCGAGTTTTTTTGTGTTGTGATTGTTAATAAATAATATTAATTTTTTTAGCTTAAATTATTTTATCTCATTTTTATTATGTACTTTTGTGGAGAAAATGAGGCTTGCTCCACTTCCAGAGTTCTCAAGCCTCTATTTTCAAAACACAACTAATTGATTAACAATTTAATATTACTTTATATCTCTTAAAACAACTATTATGAGTGAAAACAAAGTAACTTGTCTGCACGACAAGCATGTGGCCTTGGGAGCCCTGATGAGCCCCTTTGGCGGTTTTGATATGCCCATTCAGTACAAGGGTATAGTAGAGGAACACAACGCAGTGCGCAATGCTGTGGGCGTGTTTGACGTCTCTCACATGGGCGAGGTGCGCATCACCGGCCCCGAGGCTCAAAAGTTTGTCAACTACATCTTCACCAACGACATCACCAAGATGGAGGTGGGGGGCATCCAGTATGGCATGATGCTCTACCCCACTGGCGGCACCGTTGACGACCTGCTGGTTTACACTATGGGCGAGAATGATTACTTCCTCGTTATCAACGCTGCCAACATTGACAAGGACGTGGCTTGGATCAACGAGCAGGCAGCTAAGTTTGACGTGAAAGTTGACAACCAAAGCGAAAGCTACGGCCAGATTGCCATTCAAGGTCCCGAGGCCGAGAAGACTATGCTCGAAGTGCTCAGCCTCGATTGCAGCGACCTCACTTTCTACACCTTCAAGTGTGTTGACTACAATGGCGACAAGATGATTGTGAGCCGCACCGGCTACACCGGCGAGGACGGCTTTGAGGTTTATGCCAGCCACGATACCATTCGCGACATGTGGGACATGCTCATCCAGGCTGGCGTTCAGCCTTGCGGACTGGGCTGCCGCGACACCCTGCGCTTTGAGGTGGGACTGCCACTCTATGGCGACGAGCTCACACAAGACATCACCCCCATCATGGCAGGTTTCGGCTTCTTTGTGAAACTTGACAAGGACGACTTCATAGGCAAGGAAGTGTGCGCACAGCAAAAGGCCGAGGGTGCTCCCAAGAAACTCGTGGGCCTGGAGCTGCACGACAAGGCCATTCCTCGTCACGGCTATGAGGTGTGCAACGAGAACGAGGAGCCCGTGGGCTACGTCACCACTGGCTACCGCGGCATCTCGGTTGACAAGAGCATTGCTGTGGCCCTCGTCGATGCTGCCTATAGCAAGCTTGGCACCGCCCTCAAGGTTCACATCCGCAAGAAATACTTCGACGCAACTGTCGTTAAAAAGAAATTCCACGACAAGAGCTACAAGAAGTAAGTGATAAGTCATGAGTGTTAAGTGTTAAGTAAACTAGATAACTAGGAAAGCATAAACATATTCCATAACATATTTTTTATACAACTATGAGTAAAATTATTGACGGACTCTATTACAGCGAGTCACACGAGTTTGTAAAAGTTGAAGGCGACTTTGGCTATGTAGGTATCACCGACTATGCACAGCACGAGCTTGGCAACGTGGTTTACGTTGACATGCCCGAGGTGGACGACGAGGTAGAGGCTGGCGAGGACTTTGGCGCAGTAGAGAGCGTGAAGGCCGCCAGCGACCTGGTAAGCCCCGTGAGCGGCACCGTGGTTGAGGTGAACGAGGCTCTCGACGACGAGCCTGGCTTGATCAACAAGGACGCTTTTGAGAACTGGATCATCAAGGTGGAGCTCAGCGACAAGAGCGAGCTCGATGGCCTGATGGATGCAGCTGCCTACAAGGCTTTCATCAACGAGTAACACACAACTCATCAATCTAAGCCAAGTGGCCAGCACCGATGTGCCTGGCCCTTGGCTTTTCTCAATTAAAAAACAACAAAATCACACCTAACAACAAACAATGAACTATAAATTTTTTCCACACACCCAGGACGATGTGAAGCAGATGCTGGGCAAGTGCGGCCTCAAGTCGCTCGACGAGCTCTACAACGACATCCCCGAGGAGCTGCAGTTCAAGCGCGACTATGACCTGCCACGTGCCATGAGCGAGATTGAAGTGCGCAACTTCTTCGCCGACTTGGCAATGGACAACACCGCCCTCAAGTGCTTCATGGGCGCTGGCGTTTATGACCACTACACTCCTGCCGTGGTTCAAGACATCGTGAACCGCAGCGAGTTCTTAACTAGCTACACCCCCTATCAAGCCGAGATTTCGCAAGGCACGCTGCAATACATCTTTGAGTATCAGAGCATGATGGCCGAGCTCACCGGCATGGAAGTGAGCAACGCCTCTATGTATGACGGCTGCACAGCTACCGCCGAGGCCATGATGATGGCAGTGGCTAACGCCAAGAAGCGCAACAAGGTGCTCATCAGCGAGACCGTGAGCCCCTTCGTCACTCGCGTGGTGCTCACCTACGCCAAGTTCCACGGCATCGACGTGGAGTTCATAGAGCAAGAAAATGGCGTTACCAGCCGTGCCGACTTTGAGGCAAAGGTTGGCGCCGACGACGTGGCTGGCGTGATTGTGGCATCGCCCAACTTCTTCGGAATCCTTGAGGACTACACTGGTTGGGCTGACTTCTGCCATGAGCACAAAACTCTGCTCATCATGAACTGCCCCGCTAGCGCACTGAGCGTGATCAAGACTCCCGCCGAGTGGGGAGCCGACATCGCAGTGGGCGACGGACAGAGCCTGGGCATCCCCATGAACTTTGGCGGCCCCTATGTAGGCTACCTGTGCACCAGCAAGAAGCTCATCCGCAAAATGCCGGGGCGCATTGTGGGTGCCACCACCGATGCCGACGGCAAACGCGCCTTCGTGCTCACCCTTCAGGCTCGCGAGCAGCACATCCGCCGCGAGAAGGCCACCAGCAACATCTGCTCTAACCAGAGCCTGATGGCGCTCTTCGTCACAGTGTATATGTCGCTCATGGGCAAGCAAGGCCTGCGTGAGGTGAACGAGATCAGCTACAGCAACGCTCACTACCTCGCCGACCAACTTGTGAAGACCGGCAAGTTTGAATTAGCTTATCCCGACAAGCCTTTCCTCAACGAGTTTGTTGTGAAATCTACACTCAACATCGACGACTTGCTCAGCTGGCTCAACCAAGCCTACGCTGCCGGTGTTCCCATCGACGATGACAAACTGCTCATGTGCGCTACCGAGACCGTGAGCAAAGAGGATATTGACGACCTGATTGAAGCTATTAACCAATTTATCGAAGAAGGCGAGGAGGACAACAACAATGAATAACACTTTCTATGGCAAACTGATATTTGAGCTCTCAAAAGAGGGCCGCAAAGGCTACAGCCTTCCCGAGAACAAGCTCGCTGAGTATAAACTCGCCGACCTGCCCACTTCTCTAATGCGCCAAGAGGCTCCTTGCCTACCCGAAGTTGACGAGATGACCGTGGTGCGCCACTACACTAACATGAGCAACAACAACTTTGGTGTTGACACAGGCTTCTATCCACTGGGATCGTGCACTATGAAGTATAATCCCAAAATTAACGAGCAGATGTGCGCTCTGCCAGAGTTCACCGGCCTTCATCCTCTGCAAGACGAGGAGAACGTGCAAGGCGCTCTCGCAGTATATTACAACTTGCAGCACTCGCTCGCCGAGCTTTCGGGCCTGAAAGAGTTTACCCTTAACCCCTATGCCGGTGCTCATGGCGAGCTCACTGGCTTGATGGTGATGCGCAGCTATCATCTTGCTAACGGCAACCCTAACCGCGTGAAGGTTATCATCCCCGACAGCGCTCACGGCACCAACCCCGCCAGCGCTGCTGTGTGCGGCCTTGAGGTGGTAGTTGTCAAGAGCCGTCCCGACGGCACCGTCGATGTGGAGGACTTGAAGCCTCTTCTCGACGAGAACATCGCCGGCATGATGATGACCAACCCCAACACCCTGGGAATCTTTGAGCACAACATCGCCGAGATTGCCAAGCTCGTGCACGAGGCTGGCGGCTTGATGTACTACGACGGCGCCAACCTCAACCCCATGCTGGGCAAGTGCCGTCCTGGCGACCTGGGCTTCGACATCATGCACATCAACCTGCACAAGACCTTCTCAACACCTCATGGCGGCGGCGGTCCTGGCAGCGGTCCTGTGGGAGTGCGTGAGGGATTGGAGAAGTTTCTCCCCAACCCACGCGTCACCCGCGAGGAGATTGCCGACGGAATTTACTGGTATCACATCGAGGATGGCGAGGACTCGTTAGGCTCTATCAGCGGGTTCTTGGGCAACTTTGGTGTGATAATGCGCGCCTATGCCTATATCCTCACCCTGGGTCGTGACGAGATTAAGAACGTGGGACCTCTGGCTGTGCTCAACGCTAACTATGTGAAAGAGTCGCTCAAAGATTACTATGAGCTGCCCCTCGACGGTGTGTGCAAGCACGAGTTTGTCTTCGACGGCCTCAAGGACAAGAGCACAGGCGTGACCACTCTCGACGTGGCCAAGCGCCTGCTCGACTATGGCTTCCACGCTCCCACCATCTACTTCCCTCTCCTGTTCCACGAGGCAATGATGATTGAGCCACCCGAGAACGAGAGCAAAGAGACCCTTGACGAGTTCATTGAGGTAATGAAGAAGATTGCCATTGAGGCCAAAGAGAATCCCGAGCTCGTGAAGACTGCTCCTCACAATACCCCAGTGCGTCGCCTCGACGACACCAAGGCTGCCCTGAAGCAGATTGTTACTTATCGCGAACTCTTGAGCGTTGACGAATTATGATTTCAACCGATATTATAATTATAGGTGCAGGCCCTGGCGGCTATGAGATGGCCGCCGAGGCCGCTCACCACGGCAAGCAAGTAGTGATTGTGGAGCGCGACCTGCTGGGTGGCACTTGCCTCAACCGCGGTTGCATCCCCACCAAGGCACTGTGCCGCAATGCCGAGGTCATCAACACCGTGCGCGAGGCTGCACAGTTTGGCGTGAACACAGGCGAGGTGACTGTTGACTACAGTGCGGCATTCTCACGCAAGGAGGAAGTAGTTAAGCAACTGCGCGACGGCGTGGCAATGCTCATGGGTGGCGATGGCATCACCGTAGTAAATGGAGAAGCTAAGTTTATTGACGCCAAGACCATTGTGGTTGCCGGCGAGCAATATACTGCTCCTGCAATCGTCATTGCAACTGGTTCTATTCCCCGTGGCCTTCCCATCGAGGGTGCCGACCTGGCGATGACAAGCGACGACATCCTCGCCATGCAAGAGCTACCCAAGAGCTTGTGCATCGTGGGCGGTGGAGTGATTGGCATGGAGTTTGCCGGCGTGTTCAGCAGCTTTGGCGTTGAGGTGACGGTGGTAGAATTTATGAAAGAGATTCTGCCTCCGTTCGACAAAGACATCGCCAAGCGCCTCAAGACGGTGATGAGCAAGCGTGGCGTGAACATACTCACGCAAGCCGCTGTCAATGGCATCCACAAGACCAATGATGGATTGCTTGAGATCACATTCGACCACAAGGGCAAGACCAAGAGCTTAGTAGCTGAGCGTGTGCTCATGTCAGTAGGACGCCAGGCGGTTCTGCCTGATGGTCTTGACGCAGCAGGTGTTGAAACCAGCCGTCGTGGCATCGAGGTTAACGACAACATGATGACCAACGTGGAGGGCATCTATGCCATTGGCGACGTGAATGGCCGCTGCATGCTCGCTCATGCAGCCAGCGCACAGGGCTGCGTGGCCCTGGCTCATATCCTGGGCGAGAAGAGCAACGTGAAGCTCGACATAGTGCCAAGTGCCGTGTTCACCACACCCGAGCTCGCTATGGTGGGACTCACCGAGCAGCAGTGCGAGGATCAAGGTATTGAGGTGGTTACTGCCAAGTCGTTCTTCCGTAGCAACGGCAAGGCGGTGGCTATGGGCGAGACCGACGGAATGGTAAAGCTCATCGTCAGCAGCGAGGATCTCACAATAGTGGGATGCCACATCTGTGGCCCACACGCCGCCGACCTCATCCAGGAAGCTGTCACTGCCATGAACGCTGGCATGACCGTCAAGCAGATGGCAAGCGCCATCCACGGCCACCCCACCCTGAGCGAGGTGGTAATGGCCGCTGCCCGCCAGTTCTAAAACCACACGGTCGTTTCCCTTATAATCAAGGGGGCTTGCACACAGATGCAGCCCCCTTGTTTTTGGGGTATCCATTTTTTGCATTTCAATAATAAATCATTATGCTTGTGGTCGATATAAAATGTTTTCATAGGAACGACCCTCGCCGCAAGGTGAAAATGGGCGTGACCGTCAACCCCGACATTCGCGCCATCAACCAGTGGAAAGTGGAGGAACTAATAGCCTTTATCTCATTTAAGCAGTTCAACGGCCTGCTTACCAGTCAGATGCTCAATGTCGAGGCGTAGCAACTCCATGTGGGCGAGACCCTTCTCTAGTTCGTGTGTAAGGCCTGTTTCATCGCCAGGATTGTACTTGCGTCCTAAGAGCTTTGTTCCTTCCAGTTTCTCATCGGGAGAGGATACGATTGTTATTCGTCCAAAGGCTATAACACTACTAAAATAGGTGGTATATTCCTCACCATGAATTTCATCCTTTTCAATGACACAAAACGATGCCTTGTCGTGATTTCTAATAGCATCTATCTTGTGCCCACTCTTTGCGCTGTGGAAATAAATGATTCCGTCAGCATAGACAAAGCTCAATGGCACAGCATAGGGATAACCACCATCGCCAAGAACAGCCAACGTGCCTGACGTAGCATTTCTCAATATTTCATTGCAAGCCTCAATGGAGAGCTGCTGACGTCCCCGGCGCATTGGTCTGAATTCCATAGTCACATTTGCTTTTGTTGCCATAGTAATATATTATTTATTATGTTTTAATAATCACGACCATGATAATGTCATCTAACTATTTACCATAATCGACTTTTATCATTACAAAAATATTAAAAAACTGAAAATCAGCAAAAACTATTACACATATAATGCCTAAAAAATTTAAAAAAAGAAGTCGCCGTTCAACTATTAATGCTCACACTTGCATCTACTATTACAACATATATGAGATTTCCCCACGCAAAAATTGGTGCTCTTTTGGAAAGTGAGTGGTCAGTCATAGGTTAGTTTTAAGGGGATCAAAAAAACAACAAATCAAGTATAATTCTAATACTCAATTCGATATAAATATTGGTTGTGGAGTATAGCAGACTCGAACTGCTCACCTCAACACTGCCAGCAACACTCAACTTGCTAAATATCAGCAAATTAAGTCGTTTTTGAAGCACTAGAGCCTTTCCTACCTATTGCAAAATTATATCATAAAATTGAGATGTACAAATATTCTTATGATTTTTTAAGAAATTCGATTTAAAGAAAAAAATACTCGCAACCATTTTATCGTGATTGCGAGCGAAATTAAAGTAAAGGCGAATCTATTAACAAAATCTTTTTATTTCAGACAGATTATTAATACTATGTTTTGGCAAATAGCTCTTTTCAACTTCAAGATTTTGATCATGAATGTTTTGTCCATTGGAGCATAAGCAAATAGTAGTCCACCCAAGTTTATTGGGAGTGATGAAATCTTTCGCTGGATTGTCGCCTATCACAACAAACTCAGCATCTGGATGGCGATTGATGAAATATTGATAACATTCCATTGATGGCTTGCTGTGGCCGAATTCCTCTGAAATGAGGATGTCGTCAGGCGAGAACCAACGAGCCAATCCGAGTGCCTCAATCTTATTGCGCTGTGTGACGGAACGCCCATCAGTGAGCAGGCACATTATTGCCCCGCTCGCTTTCAGCACATCAAGAGTGGCCACAGTGCTTGGGTCTAAAGAAATGCTGGGCTTGTGATTTCGGTATATTACAAGAAGCTGCTCAACAGTAGAAGAAAGATTGTACTTGTCAATCACACACTGAAACGCATTCTCTCCAAGGAAATAACAGTCGAGCATAAAGTCAAATGCCTCGGGATGGCCAATGGCCTCAACAATCTCACGATATGCTGACTTTAAGAAATCTATCTCCTTGTAAAGCGTGTCATCAAGGTCAAAAACTATGACTTTCATCTAAATAGGTGTAGAATCCTGTGGGTCAATATGAAAAGCCAACCTGTGTTGCAGAAAGCTATCAGGCACTTATTTTTAAAACCGCTGTAGCCGAAACGCTCAAATGTGCCAATGGGGTATAAACCATGCTCTCTGAGTTCTTTTATTCCGGCTTTCAGCTCGGAATTTGGAATATCGTCCTTCATGGCTCCATAGAGATAGAAGAAAATGAAAAGATTTATGCGCTGTCGATACAAGTCATATCCTTGTAAAGAACGGTCCTTATGGGCCTCGTTAATGCGATGAAATTCTATTGCTGCCTTCTTGTAGCATCTTATGCGGTTTACTTGAGTCTTCTTCTCCCGAGAGTTACACAAGCTCGAGCCTCTTTTCACATAACGGTGAACTAGACAGTCGGTGACTATCACTCGCCTGGCGTTGATGAAGAGCTGCATCGATACAATCCCGTCTTCACCGAACGCTATGTCGGTGGCGAAACGCAGATTGTGGTCTATATACATCTGGCGTCTCACGAACAGATAATTAACTGAGAATACGTACTCTGGCATTGACTCATATGTCTCGGCTTCAGGACCAGTCAAAACTGGAGACACTTTGTAATTCTTGTCAAGAACTTCTTCGGGTTCAGGAAGTCCAAGTGCGATAGTGTCTTCTACCTTCTTCGTTTTGAACACCAAAATGTCAACATCATTATCTACTGCGGTTTTAAGCAATCTTGACATTCCACATGGAATGAGGTAATCGTCGGCATCGAGGAATTCCACATAACGTCCTCTTGCCACTTCCACTCCACGGTTGCGTACTGCCGACACCCCTTTGTTCTCTTGATTTAGCAGAATAAGGTTGGGGCGTGTCCTTGCAAGTTTCTCAACAATTTTCTCGCCACCATCGATAGAGCCATCATTGATGGCAATCACCTCGAAATCTTGAATGTTGAGCCCCTGGTCATAGATGGATAGAATGCATCGCTCAACGTAGGCGGCACAATTGTACAATGGTATGATTATACTTAACAGCATGGCAAATCAAGCTTGAGATTCAACAATCACCTCGGCATCATAACGCAAAATCATCATGTTGTCATGCCAGTCATCGCGGTAATCAAGAGTTTGGTTATTTACATACTCCTTCATTATCATCTCAGGGAAGTTTGCACCAGCATGATAACTCAATGGGTAACCTCCTCCAAAACGCGGGTTTATCTCAATCCCAAGAACATCATTGTCGCTCTGACGGTAAAAGAGCTGGATGCATACCGTTCCTACCACTCCAGGCAAATGCTCCATCCGTTCTTTCAAGAAATCAACCAGGCAATTCTTGCGGGTTATGCCCTTGCTAATCTCGCCACTTCGGATCTCAATGCGCTCGCGTGGCACAATCGCCTTAACGTGATTGTCGTGGCCGTAATACATATCTACTGTGAACTCGCTATACTCTCTCATGTCAATGTACTCCATGAACATGAGCTTCGGGTCGTTGATTATGCTCTCGCTCAGGTCATCAGCACTCTTGATGACATGAAGATTCTTGCTCATAGAACCATCATAGGGCTTGGCAAACATCGGGAACTCAGGGTGCGCGGGATCAACACATCGAGGAGTGCGTATACGGTACCCCTCAAACATCTTAATCGTTTCTCTCTTATCGCAGCACTTTGTGATAAACTCAGGCGAACTCACAACGAGATTGATGCCCTGACTTGCAAAATACTCCTTGTTGGCGGCCAACAGTGGCAACTCTGTGTCGATAGTGGGAATAACTATGCCAATATTGTTGGCGAGGCAAATCGACAGCAATGTGTCGATATATCCTTCATTGCTCAGTGGAGGAACAACAAAAGCATTATCGGCCACGAAGCACGCCGCAGCCATGTCGGGCCTCATGTCGGAGGCAAAAACTTTTATTGATTTGTCAAATTCGGCAGCAGTCTGCTGGAATTCTTTGACAAGCGAGACGCGCCTGCCAGCCGAAGTAATTAGGATGTTGTTCACAACTAATCATCTATTTTTTATTTCACTATTTTATAAATCTTGCTTAGCGCATTCCATAACCAGGGCTTTGACACGAACCAGTGAAGTAGTTTGAACTTGAAGCCTGGATAGTCAACCTCGCTAAGCCTTTTGATTGGATATAATTCTTGTTCTTTTGCTTTCTGCAGATATTCTTTCACTTTACCGAGTTTGAAAGCTCTGACAGCACCGAAGAGTACAAAACTGTCACGACGAGTGCGACAACGTTCATAGCACTGAACAGGCATCTCATCGCACTTTATCATTGTTATTTCGTTGATTTCGTTGGCTGCGTTGATATAATCGTTAAGGATTTTCCTCTGATGTTCTTCGCTCAAATTGTGAGTGATACTAGTTGGGCAATAGCGGTAGCAATAGGCCACACAGTTTGCTTGTGCCAATCGCTCTGCAAGAAGATAGACCCTCATGCTAAAGCCTGCATCCTCAAGCATGTGGCCAACGGTAAATTTTATGTTATTCTTGACCAGATGTTCGCGTCTTACAATATAAACAACACAACCAGTAACGAAATTATATTTTTCTACATACTTAACTCCATTCATAATTTCAAGAGGTTCTAATTTGTTGCTTATGGGAGGTGCCTCAGTTGCACCTTCTGGGACATTGGTATAGTTATAGCCAAGCACATCAAGCTCATTATCCCGGGCAAGTTCAAGCAAAGGCTTAATGGCATCAGGAACAAGGAAGTCATCTGAGTCGAGGAACAAGATGTACTCACCATTAGCCTCCTCAATCCCACGGTTGCGAGCAGCAGACACACCGCCATTCTCCTTATGAATTACCCTGAACTGAGGATAACGTTCAGCAAATTCATCACATATTGCCCCCGATCCGTCGGTTGATCCATCATCCACCATGATGACCTCATAGTCCAACAAATGCTGCTGAATGATACTTTCCAGGCACATAGGAATGTATCGCTCAACGTTATAGACAGGGACAATTATTGAAATCGTGGTTGATTCAGTTTTGTGCACTTATTTCTTGGCTTGCTTGATAGTTTCTACGATATAAGCTAAGTCTTCGTCGGTGACCATGGGGCCGCTGGGTAGGCACAGGCCCACCTTGAACAGGGCTTCGCTCACGCCGTTGACGTAGGCTGGAGCGTCTTTGAAGACGGGCTGCATGTGCATGGGCTTCCACAGGGGGCGCGACTCGATATTGGCTTTGTCAAGAACCTGGCGCAACTGCTCATAGTCCATGCCAAACTTATCTGGGGCAACGGTGATGGTGTTCAACCAATAGTTGGGCTCCATATATTTCTCAGGAGCCACATGCAACTCAATTCCGTCAATGTCAGCAAAAGCCTCTTTGTAAACGTCTTTGGTGTGAACATGATGGACAAGGTGATCGTTAACAATTGTCATCTAACCAAGGCCAAGCAGAGCCAAATCTTTCTATTTATCATAACAACTATATTTTATGACCAGGATATATGATTTTACCTTGTCTAAGTGCAAGTATTATTTCAACAGATTGTTGTGCTTGTGCTTTATTCCCTTTGGGCAAAATTGTCACCACCTTTGTCCCTGGAATATATGAATCTCCCGTAAAGATTGCATCGCCAATAATATATGTTAGGCAACTTGGGTGATGACCAGGAGTTGCCTTTACTATAGCTTTAAGTCCATAGGATAATTCAATCTCATCTCCATCATTGACAATCCTAATATTATCAGGACGCTCAAGAACAAAAGGCGTCTCATGATATAAAGACATGTTCTTACGAGCATCTAGTAGCGTTTCCGTTCCACATTCATTAGTGTAAACCAAAGTATTTGGAAACAACTTTAACAATTCATTTAGCCCATATATATGATCAAAATGTGCATGAGTCAACAACACACCTATTAGATTTTTTCCCTTAATTAAAGATAATATCGGCTCTACATCACCACAATCGACAAGCCATGAAAAATCGTCAACGGTGAGAACATAGGTACATGAACAAAAATATGTATTAACTGTATTATGTATCAACATTTACTCACCAACATCTCTTTCACCTTGGCGAATGTTGTCATCTCGGCGATTTCTTCTGGCTCAAACTCCACATCGAATTCGTCCTCCAACTCGCTGATAAGGTTGAGGTGATGAAGCGAATCCCACTTCTCACAATTACCTTGACTACATGAAAAGTCTATTGTTTCATCTTCAAAAACCTCATGCATGATTCTTAAAATTCTTTTGTCCATTATTGCGCTATTTGATGGTTATTGAATAACAATCTTTTACCGTTCGTTGTTGGGTGAGTTCCAAAAAATACTTCTTTTCATTATCAGTGGCATCGCTCAAAACGAAACCGGCACGCTCAAAAAAATCAGCAACTTGACAATTCTTGGCGGTCCTGATGTAGCAGGCTTCAACCATTTTTACACCTTTGTTTGCAATTAGGTTTAAGATTGTGTCCAAAAAAGCGAACTCAATTTCCTTCCCTAATATGCGGCAACTCAACAAGAATGTATCAATAATCATCCTGTCTTTACCATTAGGTAGCAGAATGATTTCACCAGTAATGCCATTATCACCGAAACGGTCGCTCACGCTTATGGCATATATCAAGGCTCCCTCGTTTGACATCTGTTGAATATCGTTCTCTGTATAGCGATGTGTGGTCAAATTGAACTGATTGGTTTTCTGGGTCATTTGTGCCACACGTGGCAAGTTGAAAAGGTCTAGAGGCAAAACATCAATTATTATATCCAATGATTGCAAATAATCGTATAAATCAATACATTTAGTTTGTTCGGCTGCCCGTTGTGCATTTGCCTTATATTGCTCTGTCTTTTTTAAGTCCTCATTTGTTACCGAGTAAACACGGAAATAATCTTCAACCAACTGGTTAAAGAAATCCATTAATTGGTATGGTTTTGCAGGGAATTCGGGGACTTCCACCATCGGCAACAACTGCTTAATCAGTTCACGTTCTATGGGATTGTCATCCAAAAACACCATGCTGTCGAGCCCTATATTCAACTCGGCTGCCAATTCTTGAATGTTTCTCGCCTTGTCTTGCCAATTGATGCGCCATGCCACGAAATCGTCTTTACGTAGAATCAAATATGGATTCTTACCCCAAACTTCAAAAACATCCTGTTCGTTATTCTTGCTGCACACGGCAAGCATAACACCTGTGTTCTTGAGATTCATCAAGGCTTGTTGCCAATAGGTGAAAGCCTTTCCGGGATAGTCGCCACCAATCTTAATGCCTGCTACACCTTCTTCACCTAGGATTCCACCCCAGAGCGTGTTGTCTAGGTCGAGGACAAGGCATTTCTTGCGCTTCAGCGCCAATTCACATTCTTTTCGCTGCCACCAACGCTTGAAGTCTCTCGCCAATTTGGGACTGAGCAATGTCTGAGAGATGAAATAGAATTTCCAGTTTACAAGTTCCTCTTTAGGATAGTGGTGTGCGAATTCGCTGAAGTCAACTATTCTTACATTCTTATGTTCTTTTGAAATCTCGGCCACCTGACGATTAAAATTCTCAATAGCAAGAAGAAGAGAAGTATTTCCACTGACGATATTCGTATTAGCCAACGAATATAATGTGAATACCACTATTTGTTTGTCTTGTTCAACACGGCTGAGAACCATTTTAAATTTTTCAATGTAAGTTTCGACTTCTTTTGCCACAGTAGTACTTTCACCTGGTGGCACCTGATAGAACCAAATGAAAACTTCTGCTTGCTCTGCTATCAGACTGATATCATCATAACCAGAGAACACAACTCCTTTGTCATTGAAAAATGGCTCAACAGTTTGATTGCGAAAGATAAAATACTTCATGCCTCGACCAATTCAATGAGTCCAACATCTTTATTATATAAGAAACACACACGCCTGCTGTTGATAGCGCATGCTGGAGCAGGTTTGCTCACCCGAACGAACCGTTGGTCTTTCAACTCCTTGATGGTGGCATCCAAGTCTTCTACCTCGTAACATACATGATAGGGTGTGACGCCACTGACAGTCAACGTGCGGTTAACGGGGCTTTGCTCATCAACAGGGGCCAGCAATTCAAGCTTGGGCATACCCGGTTTGTCAAGGAAACAAATAAAGATATTCTGAATTGGATCCTTGACCGTTTCACTCGCCACATAGCCCAGTGCCACATAAAACGGTTTTGTCACCTCAATGTCGTGGCATGCAATCCCTATGTGATGAAACCGCAACTCGTTTACCATCATTGTTTTGTCACTTTACGTTCATATTCAATAACTGGAGTGATTTGGCAATCTTTGAAGTCAACTAAGGCAGTTCCCCAACTCAGTCCAGCACCAAACCCACACATCACCACCTTCTTATGTCCATCCAATTTGTTGTATAATTCACTCACGATTGTCAATGGTATCGATGTGGAACTGGTGTTGCCATATTTTTGGATACAATAAGGAACACGTTCAGGGGGAAACTTCAGTTTCTTTATGAAAAAATCTGTCATGAACTTGTTACTTTGGTGAAACACCAAGAAGTCTATATCATCGATAGTCTGTTCAGTTTCTTTCAAGATTTCCTTGACACTGCGTGGGACTTTGCTAATCGCAAAGTTGAACACGTCCATCCCATCCATATAAACCTCCAGTTCATTACGAATGTTTCCTTCTTCCTGCTCCCTTTCAACCAGTGAATCAGCAGTTATTCGATGACGCATACCTGCATGGATTTTCACTGCATCCTCACCACTGCCGTCAGTGTTGAGAAGGAAAGTGGTGGCACCGTAATCTCCTTTTTCAATTAAGGTCGCTGTAGCAGCATCTCCGTATAGAGGCCAGTCGACTTTGTCACGACGATTTACAATTTTTGAGAAAGTCTCTCCATCAAGAAGAAGGACACGATTCACGCCCTCCATCGAAGCATAGGCCATGGCAGTACTCAAAGCGAAAACATATCCAGAGCATCCAAGCGTCAAGTCGATGCAGGCAGTAGTTTTAGCCAAGCCCAAACGATGCTGTAAAATGCACGACGTGGCAGGAATGCGATAATCACTTGTCTGGCTCATGAACAAAAGGACGTCAATCGACGAAGAGTCAATTTCATTGTCATCAAGCAATTGACGTGCAGCTTGATAAGCAAGATCGCTAGCTGTCACGTCTTCATCGGCAACGCGACGCTCAACGATACCAATACTCTCAATAGTTTTTTCTATTTCTTCTTTTGGAATCAGATAACCCAGATCGCGGTTATAAACGACCTTAGACGGGACACAAGCTGCCATCGCTTTTATACCCACTCCATGAAAAGTTATCTTTGCCATAGAATCTAATGTATTACAGATGCACCACCATCAATCATAATGGATGTGCCCGTAATGAAAGAAGATGCATCGGACAGTAAAAAAACTATTGTGCGGGCTACTTCTTCGGGCTCACCATATCTCCCAAGTAAATAGTGCTCTTCAATGTCTTTCTGGTAATCAACCTCATTGAGTACACCTCCGGGTTGGGTCATAGGTGTTCGTATCATTCCAGGGCAAACAGCATTACATCTGATATTACGGCTTGAAAAGTCAACAGCACAAGATTTGGCAAATGAGTTTATGGCCGCTTTAGACATATCATACAATGAACTCCCAACAACATACGTGGTCACCCCACCCACTGAAGAGGTAAACACATATGAAGCGCCTTTGTTCAGTCTCTTTTTCTTAATGAGTCCCTTTGCTAACATGACATGAGAAAAAAGATTTACATTTATGACTTGAGTCATGTCGGCATTTGTGATAAATTTGATGGGATAACTCTTAGGTAACATGCCAACATTGCTAACAACTCCATCAACTAACCCTACTTGCCCAACAAGAGCATCTATTCCATCATTGGTGGCGAGGTCTGCAATTATGAACTTATGAGTCTGATCCATTGACCTATCTAGACTATTCAAAACGTCTTTGAGGCGGATTTCATTGCGTGCTGAGATAATCACATTTGCGCCAAGAAGCGCACATTCAATAGCTGTAGCTCTTCCTATGCCAGACGAAGCACCAGTTACCAAGACGGTTTTACCTTTAAGTGAAAAAGGATTATACATAACTTAACTTACTTAAATATATTGTATTTCTGGAATAACTAAATTTTCAGTCTCAAAAAAAGCAGCTCCCCATGCTAATCCAGTACCAAATCCACAAACAACATTCTTCAGTTGTTCGTTTCGGTACCGTTTGGCCGAGGTGGTGGCCATCGTTAATGGTATACTCACGCTAGTAGTGTTGCCATAATTTTTCAAGCTAAGAGGAACTTTCTCTTCTGATATTTTTAAACGTTTAGCGATGCTATCTACTATCATCTTATTAGCCTGATGTAAAACAAACAAATCTACATCATCAATTGAAACTCCAAATGTTACACATAATCTTTTTATCGCCTTGGGAATCTTTGTTATAGCGAATGAAAACACATCCATTGAGTCCATTTTATAGATTTCCTTGTCTTGTAACGTGCCAGCGAGTCGTCCTAATTCTGATTTTAATGTCTCTAGTGTGTAAGGATGACGATATCCACCCTGTAGTCGTGCCAATGCTTTTCCTCCTTCACTTAATGTTCCTATGTTGAAATACATTGGCTGTGCCCCCTCGCAAAATTCAAGAGCTGTTGCAATGGCAGCATCGCCAAACAAGGGTCTTTCTTCACGACTGGCCGCTCCTTGGTCTTTTGAAACAGTATCTCCGTCAAGAAGTAATGCCCTCTTGATGCCACCATTTGAAATCATAGAAGCAACACTACTCAATGTTGTTACCCAACCAGGACACCCATGAAAGTAATCCAAACACATCGTGCTGTCCGGAAACCCCATGCGTTCATGAACCACAAACGATGTGGGATGATTTAGATAATCCGGATTCTGGGTAATCAGAGCAAGCAAATCAATACTCTCTTTTCCCCATCCTAAAGCAGCGAGAATTTGGTCGGCTGCTTTACAGCATAAATCACTCACAGCTATATCAGCAGAAGCAATGTGGCGGCGTTCAATCCCAATGGCATTGATTACCTGTTTGGCTTCTTCTGGTGTTTTGTAGAACGGAAGTGATGAGTTTTCTTCAACAGTTTGAGGAACACAGGCTGCTATTCCTCGAATCTTTACGTTATTTACCGTAAAAAAAGCCATTATGATTTTCCTTTTACTATATTGAATAGGTCTAGGATAGTAGCGGAATTACGAATGTCATCACCCTTGAGAGTGATATCATATTCTTCGTCAACCATGGCTATGATAGACAGGGCTATCAGTGAGCTCCATTCCTCTAATTCTTTGAACTTGGTGTCGGGAGTGAATGCACTTGCGTCGGTCTCCTCAAACTGATCAGCAAAATTCTCAATAAAATTGTTTAAATTCATGATTAATATATTAAAAAGTTGATTAACGTGTTTCTAAAATGAAGATTTTGTGTAGGATATACCTATAATTTGGTAATGTCTTCTATCGTCAATGTGCTATGAACATTCTTGAAAAGCTGTTCCATACTTTGTTCGGTTGTTTTTGACAGAATTAAACGGCGAGGCCCCACCATTATGAGTTTTGCCGGTAAACCTGCATAAAGACCCGCTTCTGGATTTTGAGAAAAATTTTTGTTAACAATACTATTGGAAGCCACTATGGAGAAAGGTGGCAAAACAGTCCCTTTAGTTATTGTAACACGGTTTCCTACCCAGCAGTTGTGACCCAGAACGACGGGTTCAGACTTGGGCTTTACAATTCATCATCGACCATAAAATGAAAATTGGAATCAAATACCTGACTATCCCAGCTGACCCGTGCTTGGTCCCCCAATTTGATGTAATTCTCACAAAAAAGCTTGCAATTTGCATTCATGAAAAAATCATCACCAATCTCAAGCGTGGCACCTGGTCCCACAAAAAGGCTTGTGCCGTTGCCCAGATACAGTGATTTTCCACATTTCATTTTACCATATAATGTGATGTGTGTAACGTAAGTATGGCAATGTTGGACAAAATTCCCAGGTATACCTCCCCCAATTCTGATAGTTGCAGGACGCGTAATGCAGGTTAACTGGATGCAACCTTTTTCGATATGATAGAGATCTACTTTGCCAAAAAGGAATATGGGAAATTTTATGGCAGTCCGGAAAGGGAAAACGCGAAAGTTAAAATAAATTGTCTTGATATAATTCAAATGCGAGCGAAAGAGGAAACGGTATAACTTATTGAGTGTCATAGATTCACATTTTGACAAGAGCACAATATTAAAATTTTAGGAGTTTGGCGGGATTGCCTAGGTAAGTGTTGTTGTCCTTGGGCTTGGTGAGTAACATGCTTCCTGGACTGAGCTTTATAAGATTGCCAATCTTCAGTCCATAGATTACAAATGAGCAGGCTCCGAATAGGTTTTCATTTCCTATGATCACGCCGCCTGAGATGCGGACGTTAGGCATAAAGACATTATAGTCTTGAGCAATAACGTCGTGACCAAAAACCACATCTCCATTAAGCACATTGAAATTACCAAGTTTGGCATCGCAAGAGATAAAACAATTTCTCTGAATGATGTTTCCGTGACCTATTTCGGATGTCAGCTCATCTGCCATTACAAATATGGGGTCTATCACATTAGGGAAACCAATAAGTGGATTATTAATGGTTTCGACAATCTTTTTGATTGAAGTGGGGTTTCCTATGGCAATGGTTATGTCGAGCGGCTCGGGCCATGCGTTAAGCTCCGTCATTCCTCCTAGCACGGACCCATAGCGTGAAATGGTTGTGCCTATTGGCTTGCCGTCATCAAAAAAGCCAATCAGTCGCCACTGTGGTTTGGATTGCGATTTGTTGATACGGTCAATTAAGCAAGCCACCTCTTTGCCTAAACCTCCGGCACCATATATTGCAATATCTTTCATGAGATAAGGGCTTTGATTTTACCAAAGAAAGTTTTATGTTGAGGAAAGTGCTTCACCCAGCACATGGCCACTTTCTCGCGCAGAGGTGCATCACACCTGATGTAGTCATTCCATGTGAGTTTGTAAAATTCATGCAACTTCTCGCGCCATGCCTTTTTGTTATCGTGGCTGAGTGTGTTGAAACCCGAGGTCGCCATGATGTAGGTTCTGTAAAAGAAGTCGGCATAGTATTCAGGATGCTTGCCACCAATGTATCTATTCCAATCCATTATGAGGGTGTCGAACTTCTTTATTGATTGTTCTGCACGGTTTGTATGCGTAACTGACAAATCGCGTTGTATCCAATAATAGGTGGTGTCATTAAGATATACGAATTTATTACAGTTAAGCCATATCTGCAAAGTGAGGTGGAAGTCGTTGATTTTCGTCACATCCCAATCAATGGAGTCCAACAATTCACGACGATAAAGTTTGTTCCAGACAGTGTGATTTCCGCTCCTAAACAACCTTCGAACAGATTCGAATTGACTCAAAATCTCATAGTTTGGATTAGTTATTGGAATAAAATTTACAGTTTCTCCCCAATGTGGGTGAAGAATCCCAACTACCATTTGGCAATTAGGATGTTCGGTGAGCAGTGCGTGCTGGATCTCAATGGCTTGTGGATGAAGCAAGTCATCAGGGTCTGCATTAAACACCAGTGAACCCGAACAGCGACGGAAACCAGTTTCACGGGCTTTGTTGATTGTGCGGTTCGTGCCATGACGTACCACATGGAAACGATTGTCCATTTGGGCCCATTGGTCACATATGGCGGCAGAATCATCAGTACTTCCATCATCGACAAGAATTACTTCGATGTTAGTATAGGTTTGATTCTTGATACTATCAAGAAACCGTTCCAATGCCCCAGGATAACGCGATGAGATATTGTAGACTGGACAAAATATTGATACCAATTCGTTCATTTGAATATTTTCAGTTGTTTCATTGTCAATTTAGGGTAGCAACAAAAGATGTGGCCCAATCAATGCCACATCGCCTTTGAGCAAGCTAAAAGTTCTTTTTTGTATTAAAATATTTAGAATACCATTGTGCAAAAAGTCTAAGTCCCTGCCTTAAAGTTGTTGATGGCCGAAAACCGAAATCTTGTTCAAGTACAGAAACATCAGCATTGGTTACGGTAACATCCCCTGGTTGCATTGGAACTAGTTCTTTGTGTGCTTCAAAATCGTAATTATCTGGAAGCACACCTGCTTTTAATAGTTCCTCCTGAAGTATGTTAACGAAATCTAAAAGATTTTCAGGTTGATTATTACCGATATTGTAGATTGAATAAGGAGGAATTGGCAGACCATCATCACCTAAAACTTTCTCAGGAGCACATTGCATCACTCTAATCACGCCCTCGATTATGTCGTCAATGTAAGTAAAATCTCTTTTGCAATTTCCATAATTGAATATCTGAATCTTTTCACCTTTTACCAACTTGTTGGTGAATCCAAAATAAGCCATATCTGGACGACCAGCAGGGCCATAGACTGTGAAAAATCGAAGTCCAGTTGATGGAATGTTATATAGCTTGGAATAAGCATGAGCCAGCAACTCATCACTTTTTTTTGTTGCAGCATACAAACTTATTGGATTATCAACTTTATCATCAGTTGAATACGGATTTTTTTCATTATTACCATAAACACTGCTAGAACTTGCAAACACAAGATGTTGGACACCTTGTTTGCCTTCGTCATAACTATGACGGCAAGCCTCAAGGATATTATAGAATCCAATTATATTGCTTTCAATATAAACATCAGGATTTGTTATGCTATATCTGACTCCAGCTTGAGCAGCCAAATTTACTACAATATCAAAATTGTATTCTGAAAACAATTCACCAATAAATACTTTGTCTGCTATTGACTCTTTATAGAAAACAAACTGATTATTACTCGACAATTCACGCAACTCATTTAACCTTGATTCTTTTAGTGAGACATCATAATAGTCATTCATATTGTCCACTCCAATAATCTTTGCTGCTGGATAATTTTTTAAAAGTCGTTTGACAAGATATGAACCAATAAATCCTGCAGATCCAGTTACAAGAATTGTGCTATTATTAAGCTCAATATTGGGAGTTTTCATTATCAATCTCTTTCAAATTAGTCTCTAGTATAGACTTTTGTCTCACGTCAAAAAAGGATTTGGTCAAAATGATTAGCCAAGATAACTTGTCTTAAAGCTTAGAACTGCTCTAAATCGTTGATGACCATGCTGCCGAAGAAGGCTGAGTCGTTTTCGAGGATAGGCCCATATATGATGACTTTTGCGCCTTTGGCTTTTATTCGTTTCATCACGCCTTGTATTGAAGACTAGTGAATTAGTCTATTTTTTTGCTTTTTTGATTGTTTCTACAATATAAGCCAAGTCTTCATCGGTGACCATTGGACCACTGGGTAGGCACAAACCTATCTTAAACAATTTTTCGCTAACACCATTGACATAGACTGGAGCATCCTTGAAAACTGGTTGCATGTGCATAGGTTTCCACAATGGACGCGACTCGATGTTTGCTTTATCAAGCACTTGGCGTAACTGCTCATAGTCTATACCAAACTTGTCTGGGTCAACAGTGATTGTGTTCAACCAGTAGTTGGGCTCCATATATTCCTCCGGGGCAACATGCAATTCAATGCCGTCGATATCGGCAAAGGCTTCTTGGTACACGTCTTTAGTGTGAATGTGGTGGGCAAGGTGGTCATTAACTATGGTCATCTGACCACGGCCTATACCAGCGCAAATGTTGCTCATACGGTAATTAAAACCTATGTGTTCATGTTGGTAGTATGGAAACGGTTCGCGGGCCTGGGTGGCGAAGAAGAGGATGCGCTTGGCAGCTTCCTCATCTGCGCAGATGAGAGCACCACCGCCACTGGTGGTTATCATCTTGTTGCCGTTGAACGACATCACGCCATAGTCGCCGAATGTGCCAACCACCTGACCACGATAGCGTGAGCCGAAACCCTCGGCTGCGTCCTCGAGTACTGGAATCTCGTAGCGACGAGCCACCTCCATAATCTCATCTATATAGGCAGGCATGCCATATAGATATACAGGTATGATTGCTTTAGGTTTCTTGCCCTTGGCGATGCGGTCTTTGATGGCATCTTCAAGCAGATTGGGGTCCATGTTCCAAGTGCCAGGCTCACTGTCAACAAAAACAGGAGTTGCACCCTGATAAGTGACAGGATTGGCGCTTGCCGCAAAGGTAAAGGACTGGCAGATAACCTCATCACCCGCCTTTACGCCCAAATTAACAAGCGCAAGGTGAATAGCCGCGGTGCCGGCACTCAACGCCACCACCTTCTTTCCCAGGTCACGACCATCGTCAGGATGGTTGATATACTCCTCGAGGTCTTTCTCAAAGCCATTAACATTCGGTCCCAGAGGCACCACCCAGTTAGTGTCAAACGCCTCCTTAATAAACCTCATCTCCTCACCCGCCTCACTCATGTGAGCAAGGCACAGCCAAATTCGTTTGTTTACCATATATGATATTTAAATGTATAATGCTACTATAAAGAAGATATAAATTCACCTTCTCCTAAAGGATGATAGTCTTTTAGATAAAGAGGTTGGCCATCTACATCACGGAGGATAAGATTGTTTTTGGGGAAGGTCATCTCAATCTCATCGGACAACTCATTACCTCTTCCTAACGCTAATAGTAGTTGATATTCCGATATATTAAATCCGGCATTAGCAAACGAAGAACTAAATGCAACATGACGGATATTTATTTCAGTAACTAATGGCACTCCGTTCTTATCTGCTTTCATGTCGCAGACCACTAAACCGTTCATTACTGAATTAGTTTCCTCACATATCAAATCAACTGCTTTCAAAGCTGTTTGTTTTATCTTCTCATCATTAAGCAACCGCCCTTTACATGTGTTACCAGTAATGCCTGAAACGGCCACTTTTGCCATTATATATTCGATTCTTTCTGCAATAGCTAGTTTTCGGAGTGCACCATTGTCAAAAATCATGAAAACACCATAATTCCCGCCTGGCAAATATTGAGATAGTTGGAACTCATCGATACCTGTATTTATTTCTGCCCAAGCACGCAATTCTGTTCTGTTTTCAGCTTTAAACGAACCCTTACCAGAAGCTGTGCCAGCAGAAGAATCACGTATCCAAACGGGATAACCTAATGGAGACTCATAATTATCACACATTATGTCAGTCTTCAACACTTGAAAACTTTTAGGCACTAAATTATGAGGCCCAAGCACTCTAAATACTTCTTTTTTACTAATTGCCAATCTACAGAAATCTGCTGGAGGCAATAAACAAGGAACATCAAAAGGATGTTCAGACCAATAAAGGACCTCAACCTCTGGTACCACAATTATAGCATCTGGTTTTTCTCTCTCAAGAATTTGACTTATAATATCTCTATAATTTGGTGCGGAAACCGCAGGCACCTTATAAATCCTATCAAATAAGCCTTCATAAAGACCATATAATGTCTTAGCCATATCCCACCCAACAAAAGTGGCATCTTTAAATTTTTCACTTATTCTTAAAGAACGAACCACACTTCGCGCTGATACAGCACACGCACCTGTTATTATTATTTTCATTTTTTGTAGTTATTTATTACTTGTTTTCTTTTACCAGAGGCCAACAATGGAATCTCATTGACATACTCAACGTCAATAATTGCATCATCACCTGTATATTCTTTTAAATCCATCAACAAATTGTCTATTTTGCCATATTCTTCCTCACCATCAAGGTTTAACTTCAGCAAATAATCTTTCTTTCCATTCTGAATAAATTGGAATTGTTTGATATCTGTATATTTCCACATTGTGTTAATGACAATAACTGGCGATAACATATCGCCAGATGTAGAGTAAATACAATCAACAATCCGTCCATCTATCCTAGTGAATATGGTTTTCTCCTTTCCTCCTTCAGAACTTCGGGTAATTATGCCACAATCTCCAGTGTCATAACGGATAATAGGCATGCCTTTGTTATATAAATCTGTAACAACAATTCTGCCTACCTTTCCATCTTCCACGGATTCATCACTATCCAACTTTAGAAGTTCAATATGAAAACTTGATGTGTTTATGACATATTCATCTTTACCTGGCATCTGCTGAGCCATTATTCCACATTCCACATTGGAATATCTTGAAATCACATTAGTCTTGAATATTTTCTCAATCCCATGCTTGACCTCGTTAGGTAATGACTCAGACATTGTAATAAAACAATTGACCCTTGCAGATGTAGTTATATTATACTTCTTCATGTGATAATATAGAGCAGAAAGAGATGAAGCAAAAACTAAGACCGATTTCTCAGATCTGTCTTCTTCGAGTTGTTTTATGAATTCATTCAGAGCATCTTCTCCTAAATTAGAACTATCCTGCATCACAATATTCTCAGTAATACATTGTAGCTTACTTTTGTAATTCGCTTCATTCCATACCCTAGAATAATAGAGTTTCGTTCCAAGATGGTATCCTGCAATGTCAGAAAAAACTATTGTGTCAGCCCTTGCTCGAAGTCTCTTCTGTGGATCTTGATATGTTACTAATGGAGTTCCCGTTGAACCAGAAGTTATTTGTTTAAACATCTGATTTTTGTCAAATCCAATTGCAATCATATCATCTGTGTTTTCTCTAATTATGCTTTTATCTATAATAGGAAAGTCTCTTAGAGATCTAAAAGAACTGTATTTGGCATAAAAACTTGTATTATTCACTGCCCATTCTAGGATTTTCTTCAATTGTAAGTTGTCACCAGATTTGCCATCATTTAAACATCTGTTGATTTCATTACAATAACTCCTAACCTTGCCGCCCTTTAATCTGTCAATAAACCAAAATGTTTTTGCTCTAATATTCATCTTTTACTTTGTCTTTCAATATCTAAATAGTTCTCTTTTTTATCTGCAATTACTCCATCATGCTTAATTACTTTCTTTATTGTCTTGAAAAAAATCTTCAGGTCAAGAAGAAAAGAAAGATTTTCAGCATACTGAGCGTCTAATTCCAGTTTGCTGTCCCAGTCAAGGGCATTACGTCCATTTACTTGAGCTAAGCCTGTAATGCCTGGACGAACACTATGTCGTAATTTTTCTCTATTTGTATAATAAGGAAGATATCGTGCTAGCAATGGTCTAGGCCCAATTAAAGCCATATCACCTTTCAAGACATTTATTAATTGAGGAAGTTCGTCAATGCTTGTAGAGCGGACGAGCCTGCCAACTTTTGTTAATCTCTGTTGATCTGGCAAAAGTTGACCATCCTCATCTCTCTCATCAGTCATTGATTTGAACTTTATAATCTTGAAAATCTTAGCATCTTTGCCTGGACGCTCCTGAAAAAAGAAAGCACCAGCACCTCTATTAGCAAAATGCAACCAAATGGTGACAAACAATATAACTGGTGATAAGCAGAGGAGTGCAGTTACCGAAATACAAAAATCGAGTAATCGCTTGAAAAAGCTTTTATACATAACTACAAGACTGTTTGAGGGCAATTTACCCAGTCAATAATTTCATTTGCTTGTTCAATATTTAGAAACTGTTGGGTTTTAATCAACTTTTCCAGTTTGTTCCATGAGCTCTTTTTCCCATAATTATTTTTAAAATGGCGTTTATAACGATTAATAATAGTACCACGATCTTTATAATATTCTTCATACTCTTTACGAGAAAGTGGTTTACTATTGATTGTCATCAAATCACTTATATGAAAATAACACATAGAATAAGGGGCACTCCGCATTTCTTTTTTAATAAACCATAATGGAAAGAAGCGAAAATACCCACCACCAGAAAAAGCAACCTGCTTGCCAAGAATACCTGTTGTACATATAGGGAACTCTTTGATTTGCACTCCATTATATGTTATCACAACAGGTTCCTTATGACCAAAAGATGAAAAGCCTCCAAAATCACGAGCAGCAGGGAATATTGACGCATCCCGTTCAATTCCACATTGGGACAGCACTTCAAATGCCCATTTGTTATTCTCACCAATAGAGAATGCCGGAGCTCGGAAACTCAGTACCTTTTTCCCTATAAGTTGCTCCAACGAATCAACCGCTACACGAGTATCTTCAAGAGCTTCTTTTTCTGTCATCTTATTGAGCCAAGTGTGTATATTGCTATGGCAACCGATTTCATGACCTTTGGACGCTATATTTTTCACAATTTCTGGAAAATATATTGCCATTTTGCCGACACAAAAAAAAGTTGCTTTTAATGATTGTTCATCTAAAAGAAAAAGTATTCTATTAAGATAAGCATCAAATTCTGCATACTTTTCGTCTCTATTACCATCAAATTCCTTCTCGATAAACCACTCTTCTATGTCAAAAGTAAGTATATTCATAACTCATTATTTGTTTTACGTTCTGGGACTTGCCTGATAACTTTAGCAGGTCGACCAACCGCAATAGTCCATGCTGGTATATCTTTTGTCACAAATGATCCTGCTCCAACGATTGCCCCTTCGCCTATAGTTACGCCAGGCATAACCATTGTTTCCATACCCACAAGTGACCCTTTACATAAATGGATCCCTTCCAAACGATATCCGAGCTTAGCATAGTCATCTCCAACACAGTAATCTTTCAACTCTCTTTGATGGCAAAGCAAACGTACCCCACCAGCAATATGGGCATGGTCATCAATCTGAATCAGATCGGCATGACCTGCATCTATCTTTACTGAGTCGCCAACAAAAATATTCTTCCCAACTTTGCAACCAATCCTTTTTAATATCCATGGGCGAACTTTGCGTGGGAGAATTGGAGACAACAACCAAGAGTTCATCACAAATTTTAAAAGGAAGCCATCGCGATAAGTCTTATAGACTCTTTTCATTACTCCCCATAATGAAACTTGGCCATACTCTTCCTCAGAATAGTTAAGACCTATCATTCTTAAGAAACGATAAGTCAGACTCAATTTATTTTTCGCCATATCAATCTTTAATTTTTTGATTTACGACTTCATTAATAAAATCCAACGTTTTCATCATTACATCCTCATGCTCGTAATTCTTCTCAACATGCTTTCGAGCGTTTGCTCCTAATTGGTGTGCATATTCCTTATCAAAGAATCTCTCTATCTTGCATGCAATATCATTTGGTTCGATATCAGCATATATTCCTGTAACTCCTTCTTCAATAGAATCGACACACCCAGTAGAGCGGGAAACTATTGCCGGGATTCCCATTGCTCCAGCTTCAACAGTTGTCAAACCGAAGCCTTCTCGATAACTGGGAAGCACTATCACATCCATTGGGGTATAATATTTTTGTATATCTTCAAATGGCACTCTGCCAGTGAATTTAACCAATGGTGAATTCTGGAGAAATTCTGCGGTTTCTTCTGGAACAGCATCTCGCTTTTCAAAAGCACCAATAACAAGTAGTTTTATATCTCTCGAAGGATATTTTTCTGCAAGTATCTTTACAGCATCACAAAGCTCAATTATCCCTTTGTCTCGAACTATCCTACCACAAAATCCAACAACAAAGCAATCATCGCTAAGCCAGAGTTCCTGCCTCATCTCATGTTTGATATTTTTACTATAAATCGCTGGATTGAACTTGTTTATTGTATCAATGCCATTGCACGTTCCTTTGCCAATGAGGACTTGTTTTTCTGGTTTGTCCATGCCAATCTCAACTCTGCGAGTCATAACTGATGGGCTGACGCATACTATTTTGTGTGCCAATCTTGACACCAACTTGCCTTCGGCAAGGAAGAACTTACGTTTAAGTCCTTGCATCGTGTCGAGCAAGACACCATGGGCATATATTATTCTTACAGGCACGAGATTTAACCATGCCGCCACAGTACCCAAAAGTCTTGATTTTTCCTGGTGGCTAATAACTATATCAATCTTATTCCGTCTTATGTATTTATAGATTTTCCAAAATGCGATAAAATCACGAAATGGACTCGGACGACGTTCAATTCTTACCGGGAAGTAATGAATTTTATGTTTCTTGGCAAACTCCTCTATATTACCGCCAGGCGAACATATAAGATGCATCTCATAGTTTCCATTCTCTCTAAAATAAGAGAACTGATCGCCAATGAAATTTTGTGCAGAGCCTGGGACATTGATTATTTCAAGAATTCTCATCTTTAAAAACAACAAACAGTATCTATTTAGATTTCCTTAAAATTGCCTCGCGGATTTGTGTGCTGCTGGTACCCTTTGTGTAAGGGAAATAGATAATCTTCACACCCTTATCCGCAAAATACTCCTCGTAACGATTGAAACGCTCTGTGCCTTTATAGTCACTTCCAACAAAAAGATAATCATACTTAATGATGCCCTTTCTGTATATATCATAGTCCTCTGGCTCAGACGGGATTACTTTGTCAACATATTTAGTGCTTCCAACTACCGCCATGCGCTCATCAAATGGAATAAATGTTTCCTTGCCTTTATGAGCTGCGCTTGGATGAACGCCATCAATCTCATATCCTGCACGCAAAAACTCATTTAAAAGCCCTTTACGGAATGCATTCAAGGTTTCGGGAACAGATGTAACTCGTATCAATTTCATTTGCAGTTCTATTGATTAAACCATTCCGTTAATGCTACTTTGTTTTTATCTTATTATTCTTATTTCTTATTTATAATCGTAACCACCATTCACCTCTATTATGCTACCATTGACGAAAGGATTATCTATGCAAAACCTAAATGCATCAACAATTTCATCAACTGTAGCAAAACGATGGATAGCTGTTTTCTTATAAATATTCTGCTTGATTTCCTCTGGCTTCTTTTTCTGCCAAGGGGTAGCAACAAAACCAGGAACTATAGTGTTAACAGTGGTTCCTGTGCCTTCAAACTCTTTTACAAGGTTTTTTGAAAGAGCGCATACCGCTGATTTTGTCACACCGTATGCAAGTACTGTTGCATGTGGCTGGACGGCCATTTGTGAACCAGTAAAAAGTATTCTACTTCCTGCAGGAATGATTGGAAAGAACTCTCGAATCATGATGTAGTGCGAGTTAACAGCAACTTCCATCTGATTGTCCCAATCATCGTCTGTAGTATCCGTGAAAGATTTGCGTATGCTCATGCCAGCATTGCAAACGAGACAATCCAGATGATCAGTTTTTGATTTTACATAATCAATAAAAGCATATACTTCATTACGCTTTGACTGGTCAATAAGGTGAGCCTCATAATTCTCAATCTTCTCTGTAAACTCTGGACCTACGTATGTGGTAAACACATAATAGCCTTTTTCTACAAGCATTTTGGATACACCAAGTCCCATGCCAGATGTACCACCAGTTACTACAGCAAATTTCATATCTCAATTACGTTTTCTCCGTTACGGTATTTTTCAATAATCTCAGCTATAGCAACACTCTCTCTACGTCGCAGTTTATAACAACTGCGACGATCATTCACTATCATTGAGAGGAACTCCTGAATCTCATATCGTAAACCATCACCATCATAGCTGTAGAAATACTTTTTATTTTTGGTTTGGTCTTCATAACGTACTTCAAAATAACTAGTAAGCCACCATGGTGCGGGCACATAGACGTAGCCCTTAGTGCCGGAAATCACTAGGTTTCCTTCTGTCTTAACACCAATTCCAAGTGTAAACGAAGATGTTGCGCGTGGATAATTAAGAACACCTTTTGTGTAAATATCTACCCCATTCTCTCGTTTGGTATGAAAATCAACGTCTTTCCAGTCAATGCCAAGTAGTTTGATAATAGCCATGAGAGTTAGTGGAGCATGCTCATTCATTGCACCACCAGCCTGCTCTGCATCTAGTTCACGAATAGGAGGATTAACCATTTTACTCAAAGAAGCTTTCACATCTACCACATCACCAATAATACCGCTTTTAATCAGAGTAACAATATGCCCAAATGCAGGGCAATAGGCTGTCTTGCTGGCTTCCATCAACACAAGATTCTTTGACTCGGCCAAACGATAAAGTTCCAACGCCTCCTCTTTAGAAAGCATAAATGGTATCTCACACAAAACATGCTTGCCTGCAAGCAATGAGCGTTTCACATAGTCATAGTGGGTTAGATGGGGAGAAGCAACATAAACAACATCGACATCCTTCAAGAATGAATCCATGTCAGTATATGCTTTTATTCCATGCTTCTTGGCAAACGCCTCTGCTTCTCTAGCATTTGGATTAAGAACAGCCACCACCTCAGCACCATTAACCACTTTTGTTTCAGGCACAAAACGGTTTGCAATGCGACCGCTACCAATAAGTCCGATGCGATACACGCTCTGGCTCTCTGCCCGTAGCATTGTGGAAGAAATGCCCACTGTGCGTGGCAGGTACACTACCTGACAATACTCATTCAAATAGTCAAACTTTCCTTCCCAGTCGCTGCCTATTGCGAAGATATCAACATCATACTTCTGAATATCATCAATCTTCTGCCCCAAATAGTCCTCAATGATCACCTCGTCGGCATATCCAGTCGCTTTAACTGCCTCAACACGCTCGAGCACGTTATTGCGAACGTTCAACTTACCGCGACCACGATCAAAACTGTCGCTAGTCACACCTACTATAAGGTAATCTCCCAACTCTTTAGCTCTTCGCAGCAGATTGAGATGACCTTGGTGAAGCAAGTCGTAAGTTCCGTAAGTTATTACTTTTGTCATATATTCAACTCTTTTGAAATGATATCTAATGTTTTACTGGTTGCTTCACCATATTCAGTAACAAAGCGATTCCTGAATTTAATGGTTTTGTCAACTGACTTATCGGTGTCTATTGATAATAACAAAGACAATAAATCATCTTCATTTTCAACATGATCCAAATAGTCACGAATGTCAAAATACATGCCTCGTTCTTGCTCATATTTGTCAAAATCATAGCAAAAACAAATCATAGGTTTGTCCATTATGCTATAATCAAACAAAATGCTTGAATAATCGCTGATTAGAATGTCACTGGCAATCATCAAGTCTTCTAACTTCGGGTATTTAGAGACATCACGGATAAAATCATTGTCAACAATTTTCATATATTTTGACACGGCATGGTGAGCCCTGAAAAGGAGAATATATTTGTCTCCTAACAATCGCTCCCATTTTTTTATATCAACCGGGGTTTTCAGGAATGCGCCATTGTTGTCAAATTCATATTCTCTATACGTGGGTGCATAAAGAATTACTTTTTTATTATCATTGAAATGTAAGCTTTCCCTGATTTCACTCAAATGCTTCTTGTCATATTTTGACAAGACATCATTCCTGGGCAGTCCGGTAATTCTAAATACATCTTGAGGCAACGAGAAAGCTCTTGAAAAAACTTCCACGTCAAAATCGCCTTGTGCAGCCATTATATCAGTTTTGCTCTTCCCCTTTGATTTGAACCCGTCATTAGTCACGCTTAGGTCTGATCCCAATTTCTTTATAGCCGACCCATGCCAAGTATTAAATACGAAAGTACGTTTGCCTTTAAAAGACAAGCCTCGCTCAACAGAACTGTTTGTAATCCACACTCTAGCTTTTAATGCACACCTATAAAATTCTAATGTGTCGATTTTCACCTTTCTCTCTTGGGGCAGATTAATATTCTCAGGATGTAAAAAAGCCCAAATAAACTTTTTGTTTTTAAATCGCTCATCACACATCATTCTTTCATAAATGGCACGTGGACTATCATCAAATTTTTTGCCCCCAAAAGACACGAACAGGAATAAATCTTCATCGGGTTTTATAAAGCATTTATAAAACTTCAGAAGAGTGCTGCCAACTGAAAAATAGAGGCTATATAGTGCTTTGGAGTGTTTAATCTTATTTATAATGAATTGTTTCATCAGTGTTTTTTTAGTCGTTTTTTATGGAGAACTGCGTATAACGAAGTCGGAATTATTCGTGAAGCGATCTTTTTTATTGCATAACTACATAGCTTTAATTTAGAGAGTTTCAATGTTTTATGGGCTAAATAGTGCGCATATATTCCTCTGAACGCAGATTTTAGTGTCCGCCTTTTTATCGCATTCCTGTCATCACGCATGGCATAGAGGCATTCACCAAGCATGTATCCTCTATAACCTTTAGCAAACATCTTCATCCAAAGATTATAATCTTCAAAACGAAGCAGACGTGGATCAACGGTGTATCCTCCCACAGCTTTATAAGCTTCACTCCTGACCATGCATGGAGCATGGCAAAAGGGTGGACCATAAGCCATGTCTTCCTTAGTCGGCTCTTTTCCTCCTTTGCCACGCCCGAATTCTCCTTGTTCATCAAAATAAATCATCGGCGTGCTCACGATTGCATATTCTGGATACTCGTCAAGGAAATTGACTTCTTTCTCAAATCGTGTGGGCAGGGAGATGTCATCACCATCCATGCGAGCTACATATTCTGTATCAACATACTCAAGGCAGTGATTGAGTGTATAGTTTAGTCCCATGTTGCGCTCGTTGCGCACCAAGATAATATTATCATGCTTCGCGGCATAATCCTTTGCCACTTGATAAGTGTCGTCAGTTGATCCATCCTCACAAAGAATGATTTTGAAGTCTTGAAATGTTTGAGTATATAATGAATCCAACGCCTCAACAAGAGTTGACGCGCAATTGAAGATACCAATAATAACTGAAACACGATATTTACGATCCATAATAAATAAAATGCATAAAGAAAGTAAATCCAGCATAGGCAAGTAGAACCAATGCTGTTTTACGGTCTTGATCTTCCCAAATGTTCATGCGCAACAATGGGTAAGCAATAACAAGTGGGTACAAGAACCATGAAAGATAAGCAAATCTATTACTTTGTTCTGAACGAATAACCATTATCCAAAAGGCATTAGAAAGAATATAGGTAATAGCAATAATATTATATGTTTTGTCTTTAAAATTTCGTTTAATTGTTACATACCATGCCATAATAATTGGCATAATGCTATATATAATAAAGTCAATACGGAAGCCTGAAAGCTGATCTATTGTTGTAATAGTTTCACTTTGATCCAGATTTGCATATTGCTCCATACGATCATCAAATCCTAAATTAACAAAAAATTCTGTTACATAATTGCCTATTAACGCAGAGACAAAGATTGATGCCACCCAAAAGGATAATGCAATTTTTGTGTTTTTCAACCAGAACAGTGATACTAGGGCGCATACACTTGGCAGAAGAGTAGAGCGGTGAATATTTAATGCTAAAAACATTAGTACAATAGCGATTGCCAAATTCCATTTATCTTTTCCAAGAAAGGTGATTGATAAAAGAATCAAGCTGCATCCAATGCCATTTCTCAAACCATTAACACCATAAGAAAAACATGAGAATGAAGTGAAACAAAAAATTAACGCAAGAAAGAGATTTCTCCTCATCAATCGCCAACATGCTAAGATCATACAACCATAATAAATAAAAGACAAAATTAAAAAATACATTTTGTCACTTAATCCAAGTTCTTTGCATGTAGTACCTATAAGATAGAAAACCCACTCACCTCTACTATCATATAGAGTGCTCTCACCATAGATGTTATTATATACATGATCATACATAAGCATGTCTACAAACACACCACTTATTGGACGAAAACCTATAAAAAAGATAACTAAAAAACCAAGCAGCAATGCTAATATCTCATTCTTGTTATATTGATGAACCTTGTTTATTCCAGATGGTGAAGGAGATAAATAATAAATTGACATCAAAAAACCCATACCACACAACGTTAATGTGTATATTGTACTATATAATGTGTCCGGGATGAAGTCAAAAAAATTCATAATATTTTTATTTAGTTATTTGTTTTTTAATCTTAATAATAAGGTCGCCAAAAAGACGATGTGACCACCTTGAAAGGACAATTCTGAAGTTCGAGCTATCACTCCAAGACCTCATATACCAATGAATGGCACGAGTATTATCGGTAATATTTAAGCGTCCTGTAAAATCATCTAATGGATTAAAGAAATCTCTAGGATAAATCCAGATACCACTCACTTCTTGTAATTCATTTGTTGGTTGCAAGCCATGTTTTTCAAGAACTTTTGTTACATGCCTTACAACTGTCACTTGATTAAAACTTCCATCATTATTCAAGAAATTTTGTAACTTATAATAATCCAGAACATCTCTATAAAGTTCCATATATGATTCAGCTCCTAGTCCTAAACCAGGCGCAATTGCAGGACTTGAGCCCTCTTTTGCATCAACTTCAATACCCATGAAAGGACCTCTATCAATAATGTCATACATATTTTTTATGACCTCCACATCGGTGTCAAAATAAAGGCCGCCATGGTGATAAAGAATCCAAAACCTTGCATAGTCGCTGACGAAGGCGTACTTCTTCGCTTTATACGCTTCCGCAGTATAAGGAATAATATTTACATCAAAGTTGTCCTCGTTCCACTCCTTGATTTCATAATCAGGAAGAAATTTGCGCCAACTAGCGATGCATTTTTTTGCGCTATCCGGCAATGGATTGCGCCCAAACCAGCAATAATGAATAACTTTAGGTATCATTTGATAAAAAACTTAATATCTCATATGCTATCGTTTTACTATAATATATTGACCCTGTCTCATTAAGATGTGTTTGGTCACAAAACAAATCTTTTCGCATGTTAAATGACATATCCGTAAAATGATTCAACAATGGCACGTTCCATTCTTTACACATTTTTTTTAAAAAATCAAGTTCTGTTCTATTATTAAATTTTGGTGACAAAGCAAAAAATAATGAGATGTCTTTTTCTTTACATTCTTTTATGAAATTCTTCAAGTATTTCAATTTAAGAGAATCTATATCTAAGTTTTTAATCGGTGAAATTGTAGGCTCGTAGTTCATTGTTTGTTTCAAAGGAGAATAAGTGTAATCTTTCCCTGTAATGGGCGATGAGGATAATCTTTGAATCAACATGTCAACGGGCTGTGAGTTAAATCTATACAGTTTAGACCACATTTTATATTTCTCAGTCGAAGACACATCAACAAACACCACATCAGTATTATACTCTGGATAAAATGGTTTTAACTTGCCCAAATATCTTTCATTATCATTCTTCTCTATGTCATATGCTGGCTCAATATCATAAATAACAACTTTTGGTGTGTATCTTGATAGAATCGCTTGAAGGCGACTATATGACAAAATCACACCCATGCCATCCTCTCCGCAATTATAACAACTCATATGTAATAAGTCACCAATAATATTAGGGTTATAATGATGGATAGCACGAGATGAGCCAAATATGATAATATCTTTATCAACTAAATCATTCATTATATAGTTATTTCTTCCAATATCACCTTTAACTGTCTCATTATTTATCTTTTGAAGAAAAAAACCCAATGAAAAATCAATTAAAGTGAATAGCAAAAAAAATATTATTAGTTTTATAATGAAACTCTTCATAGCAAAGTTAGAAATTGACATAAATAAATTGACTTGAATTTAGCACGCCAAACAACAATATAGTTGTAAGAAGTAACAAGTAGAGACTCCATCTCAAAAATGTTGATTGTAATGTTAGCAACTTGTTGTCTTTATTGAAATATTCATCAACAGAGTCTTTAATTAATACAATTATAAGAGCTATTATGATATAAATTTTTGATGATATAGGACAAGTTGCAAGCGTTAATTCATGGTTAATGAAAAGTTTTCCTATTATTTCAAAACCAGCATTTAATGTTGGCATTCTGAAAACTAACCAAGCAAGTGTAATTATTACAAAGGTTATAATAGTTCTAACTGTTTTTATCAGAAGATTTGCTTCTGATTTAGGCAGTTTAAATGCCTTCTCAATTATCTGAGCGAATCCATGAATAATTCCCCATACAATAAAAGTCCAATTTGCTCCATGCCATATTCCACTTACAAGAAAAGTCACAAAAATATTTATATAGCTTCTAAATTTTGAGCATCTACTCCCCCCAAGTGGTATATAGACATAATCTTTTAACCAAGTAGACAATGATATGTGCCAACGGTGCCAAAAATCAGTTATACTAATTGCGAAGTAAGGACGTTTGAAATTGTTTATCAAATCAAATCCCAAAAGTTTTCCTACACCTAATGCCATGTAAGAATATCCAGCAAAATCACCATAAATTTGGAAAGAATATAATACCCCCCCCACAGCCAAAGATAAGCCACTTTGATATTGGTAATTATCTAATATAGTATCTACATAGATTCCAATACGATCAGCCATTACAACTTTCATGAACATGCCCCACAGCAGAAAACGTAATCCATCAATACTTTGCTGCTCATTAAACGTACGACGACTTTTGATCTGAGGTAACAAATCTTTTGCTTTGCTGATTGGTCCAGATGCTATTTGTGGAAAAAACGACACAAAAAGCATATAATCCCACCAATTACGTTCCGCCTCCATACGTTTATAATATACATCTAGCATATAACCGACTGCTTGGAATGTATAAAATGACAAACCTAATGGAACAACCAGGTTAAGTCCACGAAGTTTCCCTGTTGACAAAACAATATTAAATTGCGATGTTATAAAGTTATAATACTTGAATACTAAAAGAGGTAATAAAGCTAAAAGTATAAAAAAAAAGCATGAGACCCTACTTCTACTTCTTTCATCCTTTCTCTTGTCAAATGATAATGCCCCTAAATAAGTTATTGCAGTTACTCCGAAAAGAATTAATGCATATGTTGGCTCTACTTTTATGTATAATAAATATGAACATAAAATCAGAAAATAATTACCTATCTTAGGCGCGATTTTTGACAAAAGTTTTACTCTTACTATAATATAGTATAGTAAAAATATAGCAGGAAACAACCAGATGATTTCGAAAGAATTAAAAATCATAGTAGGTCATACAATTTATTAACCTCATTTTCATTGCCGAAGTCATGAGTTTTGAGATAATCAATAATGGAATTTTGGAGATTCTTATTATTAATAAAATTAACTATACCCTTTGCGCAGCCTTCGTTGTCCATTGGAACAATTACGCCATCAAGGCCATTCTTGATTTGGCTGTTTGCCGTAGTATAGTTGGTGATCACTACAGGTTTGCAAAGAATTTGGGCTTCTCTAACTGTTACACTCTTGCCCTCATAACGGCTAGGTTGCACATAGACGTCACAATCTCTCATAAAAGGATAAGGGTTATCTTTAGGCCCAATAAACTCAATACAATCTTCAGTGCGAGTCTCTATAATTGTATTATCTATATCGGAATGATTACCTGGTCCAATGATAAACCATTTAAAAATAAGTCCGTTTTGTTTCAGAATCTTTGCAATATATGGAATGTTATCATAATTCTTCGCATGGCATATTCGACCAACTGAAACAAATTTTACACCTTTAAACTTTTCTATTTTTGTTTCTTCTAGTATTCCTGCTTGTGTCCTAACAAAAGTTGGCGAAAGGATATTCTCGATTTCAATAATTTTATCTTTAAGAGAAGGGAAAGTTTTCAAAAACGAGCGGGTGCAGTCGGGAGATATGCTCACCACATGGTCAAACTGTCCCCATATTTTCAACTCTTTTGCTGCATTGACATGAATTGTAGAGTAATCGGTGTGTATCCAGGCAATTTTTTTCTTGGCCTGCACCTTATTTAGTACGATATTGTGTGGCTGCAAAAAGCTGATAGCAAGATCATATACCCCCAAGTCTTTTAATGGAGGTAGATAGGGATCTACACAATCGGCAATATATTGAAATGCACTTGCATCAAATGACCGATAAGGTTCCTTAAGTGATTTGTGATATAGTTTATGTTGCAGTTTTGCTTTGAGCCTCCCTAAAAGAACTCCAAATTGCCTCTCCTTTAGTATCGCCTTCATTGGACGCTCAATTGCATTGTACCCTTTAAGTTCTGGTAACAAATTAATTTTCTTGGGGATAAGGTGCATGAATTCACCGGTATGCTGGTTTATAAATAGATCAACGTCATATCTGTCTGTATCAATAGCGTTCAGTAAACCCAATAAAGACCTTTCGGCACCACCAAGTGCCATATAGTGCATATTTATAAAGAAGCGTGGCTTCATATCAGTTCATTTATTTGTTTAAGGATTTCATCTTGCTTGAACATTGCTTGCCTCTCTAACGACAACCTTGAATACTTATCTTTCAATGATGGGTCATCTAAAAATGCTTTAATTGCATTATAAATACCCGCTTCACTGTTCTCACACAGTATGCCATATTTGCCTTCTTGTAAAATCTCATTGGGTCCAGGACACCATGTTGAGATAACAGGGAGCCCCAAAATCATGGCCTCAGCTATTGCAATGTTAAACCCTTCGTTGCGAGAAGGGCAAATAAATAAATCACATCCAGCTATTATAGAATAAGGATTGGGTTGCATTCCTGTCAAAGTAACAATATCCTCTAATCCAGTCTTTCTTATTCGATCAATTAGTGATGCGTACTCTCTTCCCCCGCCAACTATTGTAAGTGTGAAATTATCATAGCCTTCATTGGCAAGTCTTGCGGCTACGTTTATTAGTCGGTCGTATCCTTTCACATGCTCTAATCTACCTACTGAAACAATATTAAATTTATCTTTGGAGTGATTATATTTGGACGGTCCAAGAGATTTCTCTCTAATTTCATCAGCGTCAACTATATTATAAATGCGAGTAATATTCTTGTTGTCAACAAACTCTCGCAATCTATTGCATACAGTATCTGACACACCAACTATTGTGTCAAAATTCCTATAGCATTTTATTTCCTCAGAAATATCTCGAAAAACACCATGATTAACAGGCCAGTTATTTTCCTTTAAATCTGTATGTATCCAAGCAATATGCTTAGCATGTCTATTTATAGACGCCCCAATTATTTTCGTGCCAAGTCCTTCACAAAAAGCCACTTCTGAGTCAAAACCTTTTGGAATGAATAGGTGATATATTAATTTAGGTGACAACCAGCGATATATCAACTTAATTTTTAACTTATCAATTAGAGTGGATCTAGTTGAAGTTAAAAACCTATATTTAATTCCAGGAATAGTTTTTATTACATCAGCGAAATAACCACCATCAGCAATTGTAAGAATTGTAATATCATATTTATTCTTATCTAATTGTTTTACAAGAGATGTCAGCGAACGCTCTGCACCTCCAACTCTTAAAGACTCAACAAGAAAAAGTAACTTTATCATAATCTATTAATGAATCTCGCTACTGGCAGATAGTACTTATCATATATAGAAACTAACTGACGCCCCAATTTTAATTGTCCTTTTAATGCCAATTTATTACCACATCTATAAATCAAAGGAATATCAGCGGTGAATTTATTAGAGTTATTAACCTCAGGAAAAATGGAATAATATCTTTTTGAATCACAGTCTGATCTAAAAGCTAATAACTTGGCATTCTCCTTTATTATAGATAATAAATTATCATCATAAATACGATTAGAAATAAATCTATAAAATTTTAAGTAGTCATTTAACGATTCTTCTTTTAATCTTCTCGATAAACCGTTATCATTTGAGTAGTGATCATAATGATAGAATGGCTCACTCAAATAAGAAACCATAATGTCTCCTGTCAAAAGCAATTCACAATTGAACCATAAATCTTCACAATAATTCAAATCTTGTGGAAATTTAATATTTCTATCAGCAATAATACTACGTTTATATAGTTTGTTCCATGTGGCGCCATGTAATTTGCCCGTTATCAAGTCTTTAATTATGCTGTTTGTACAAAATTCAGATGGGAGTTGATGAACAATTCTCCTTGATGTCTTTGAGGCATCTATATAAAAATCACATATCACGATATCTGAATTCTCATTTTCAGCTTTTTCATATAAACTATCTAACATACATGGTTCAACCCAATCGTCAGAATCAGCAAATATTAAATATTTACCTTTAGCAGTTTCAAGGCCAGTCTGTCTTGCTGCGCTAACACCTTTGTTTTCTTTATCAATGACTATTATACGAGCATCAAGTTGAGAATAATTATATAGTATTTCATTAGTACAATCAGTTGAACCATCATTAACTAAAATCAACTCAAAGTCTTTGAAAGTCTGATTCAAAAAGCTTTCAATACATCGACTAATGTATAAGGCAGCATTAAATACAGGTATTACAATTGAAATCTTTGACATACTTTTGCTTTAACTTTTGCCCTAGTGATTTCATCTAACAAAAATAAATAAGTTAGAAGAAAAGTTATACCAATATTTGAAAAAGTAATAACAATCATCCTTAAAAAGGACTCGTTCATGAATTTATAGAAGAAAGAACAAATAATACCTGAAATAAAAAGAGTTGTCCCTGCAGAAATTGAACACCAAAGGAATTTTAATATATTAAAACTGTTAATTTGTTTCTTTATCAAAAAAGAATTTATTAATAAAACAATGAAGTTAATTAGCAGTAATATATAATAGGCCATATTAATATTGTTAGTTATAATAAATAAAACATAAATTAAAGGCAAACTTGATAAATAAACAGAACCTGAAATAAAACTGAGTTTTTTTATGTTACCTGTAGCATGTATCCCAATAGTGACGATACTATTAATCAAACCTATTAAACTTGAAAATAATATAATTCTGCAAAACTCAACTGTTTGAAGTGGAACTTCAACAAGCCACAATTTTAGCAAGTATGGCATCTCATAAAGACATGGTATAAGTATACAGCCAAACATTAGCACAGTATATTTGTTGGCATTTTGCATTAGTTTCTGCATTTTCAAAACATTGCCTAAAGAATAATTTTTTATTATCTGAGGCCTAAACGCTTGAATCACATTAAATGTTAATCCAGAAACTATACCAATAACATTGGTTGATATGGTACTTGCTGCATTATAAGAAACTCCAAAAAAAATATTTATCAAAAAATTAGTTCCTTGCTGACGAGCTGTCACGCATCCATTCCCATATAAATCCCAACCACTGAAGGAGAGGAGTGGTTTTAAGATCTCTTTCTTCCAAATCCAGTGGAAATGTGTTTCTTTGAACTTGCGGATGCAGTAGATTCGGTATATGAGCATTATTAGTACTGACACTGCTAAAACTAATAGGGCATATAGTTTTAGTTTGTCAAAGTTGCCAATAACGAGAAGATAAACAATTAATAGTTTAAGAGAGACATTAAGTATCTCAACATAGGCATAAACATCCATCTTCTCATGGGCGATGATGCTAGCATTGTAGGGGGCCTGGGTTATGCCGAGCATTGCACTCAAGATTGAGCATTGATATACCCAATGGGCTGCGTTCATACGTCCCGCTGGTATAACAAGTTTGTTGCATAAGAACCATAAACCGACTGTCTCAGCAAGGATGAAAACTATTAAGGCAATACCAATATGGACTATCAGAGCACTAGAGAACGTTTCTGAGAGTCTTTTTTTATCGCCTCGGCCTAACTCAAAGGTCAAAAAACGGCTGGTTGCTCCGCTCATTGAAGCATTCAAAAAGCCCATCATAGCAACCACACCGCCAACAACACCATAAATGCCGTAGTCCTCAACTCCAAGTGTGGCAAGCACTACTCGTGAAGTGTAGAGACCTACTATCATCGTCAAGAACATCCTGATGTAAAGCATCAAGGCATTCTTTGCAATGCGTTTGTTGCTTGTAGGTGTTTCGGGGTGTTCTTGACTATCTTGTTGCTGCAGTTCTTCAACCATGATTTTGGCTATAACGAATCATCAGAATTCGTTCCCAAGCTTTGCTTTTAAGTAATTAATGAAAGCACTACAAGAAACTAGCATGAAATAGGCTTCTTCTTTACTTGAGTCTGTCTCCTCTTCCATTAAAGCATGTCTTATACCAGAAGATGGCTGGTTTGTATAAACATATAGTTTCTCAAATGCAGTTATAAGCATTTGGGGGATATTTACACCTTTATTTTGAACCATTTTAAGTGCGTCCCCTAGAGTATTTTTATTTGTTTGTTTTCTACAAAAAGCCTCAACTGCTGAGATTGATTCCTTTATTGAATTTCTATAATCAGCACTGGGGCGTTTTGCATAAAGCTCTATTGCCTTTGAAAGATGTTCTTGAATATTCTTTGATGAATTCTCAATAGCAATTTCAATAGTTTTTATTTCTTGTTCACTTGTTATTTCAACAATTTCATTGTTTACAACTCTATATGCAAAATTTAGACGTTTAAATTCTCTATTTAAACAGCGAACAAAAAATTCAGAAACATATTCCATGTTTCTTCGATAACCATCATTTTTTATGAGAATTTCATCTACGCAAGAAAGGTATTTTATAGTAAACTCAACTATATCCAATTTCTTATACCAAGGATTCGAGACATCTTCAAGGAATTTAGTCGCCACAATTTTATACGCATGTCCTTTTGCAAAATTATATTCTCTTTGATTGAGAAAATTACACCATAGATATTTCTCGACTTCTAAATAAGCATTTAAACGATATGAATAAACATCATGATTGTCGAAATATATCCTCATCCTATCATAACAAGAACATATTGCATTTTGAATTTCGGGAGTAATATTTTCCCGAATCATAATATCTTGCGGTTTTATGTAATTATATCTTTCTGAGAAAAGTTTCATTTAAATAAATCAGTCTCTTTTAAACAAGTCTCTTGTATATACTTTGCTTAAAACATCAGCAAGATTTTGGTCGAAGCGATTTGCCAAGATCACTTGGCTTAAAGCTTTAAAGTGCTCTAGGTCGTTGACGACTTTGCTGCCGAAGAAGGTGGAGCCGTCGTCGAGGGTGGGCTCGTAGATGATGACTTTGGCGCCTTTGGCTTTGATGCGCTTCATCACGCCCTGGATGCTGCTCTGGCGGAAGTTGTCGCTGCCGCTCTTCATTGTCAGGCGGTAAACGCCTATCACGCATTCGCGTTCCTCGTTTTTCGAGTAGTCACCACGATGATAATAATCATAATAGCCGGCCATGCGCAGTACACGGTCGGCTATGAAGTCTTTACGGGTGCGGTTGCTCTCAACGATTGCCTCAATGAGGTTCTCGGGCACGTCGGCATAGTTGGCAAGCAGCTGCTTGGTGTCTTTGGGAAGACAATAGCCGCCGTAACCGAAACTGGGATTGTTATAGTGAGAGCCAATGCGCGGGTCAAGGCACACGCCGTTGATTATCGATTGGGTATCAAGGCCCTTCATCTCGGCGTAGGTGTCGAGTTCGTTGAAGTAGCTCACTCGCAAGGCGAGATAGGTGTTTGCAAAAAGCTTCACCGCCTCGGCCTCGGTCAAGCCCATGAACAGGGTATCGACATCGGGCTTGAGTGCGCCTTCTTGCAGGAGCTCGGCGAACTTATGTGCGGCTTTATCAAGTCGCTCGTCGCCCTCGGGACGGCCGACGATGATGCGGCTGGGATAGAGATTATCATATAGAGCCTTGGTCTCACGAAGGAACTCCGGGGCGAACAGGATATTCCGGGAGCCGGTTTTCTGACGAATTGACTCGGTGTACCCCACAGGGATTGTTGACTTGATAATCATTATCGCCTGGGGATTGACCTTGATGACAAGGTTTATCACGTCCTCGACGAGGGTGGTGTCGAAGTAGTTGGTCACAGGGTCGTAGTTGGTGGGCGTGGCCACCACCACAAACTCTGCCTCGCTGTATGCTTTCTCACCGTCCAATGTGGCGGTGAGGTTCAGGTCTTTCTCGGCGAGGTACCGCTCAATGTACTCATCCTGGATTGGCGACTGGCGATTGTTGATCTTGTCAACTTTCTCGGGGACAATATCAACGGCCACAACCTCGTTGTGCTGAGCAAGCAAGGTCGCAATGCTCAAACCAACGTATCCAGTTCCTGCTACTGCTATTTTCATTTGTTTGGAGTATTTCCCCACCAGAAATTGTGGGGAATTTTAAAAGTCGTATATTCCTTTAGGACATCAAACGACATTAAATCGCCTGAATATCAGTACTTAAGATGCGTTTTGCGAATTTAAATAGGAAAAAATAATATCCTTTTAAATAACGCTTCAGTAAAAATGTCACCATAAATTGATGTCGAACATTTCACTTAGTGCTATCTTTGTGAAAATCAATCGTTTCACAAAAATAACATATAACAAAAATGGAATTGCTCCATAATCGATGCAAAATTACGAAAAACCGCACAATAATATCCCACACCATAGTTAATATTCCTTAATTTCCCATCTATTCCGATTATGTAAAGTTGCCCATGAATGCTATAGTTTTATATGTTTTCAAAATACAAGTAAAACTACTAATTGCATAAGCGATGCCTTTCATCTCCCGAGAGTGATAATTATGCGTTACCAACCGAATTAAAACCTTATTACTGATAGAATGATGAAAAAGGTGGTTCAAGATGGCGATCAATCCTTATTAATGGAAAATTTTAATTAATTTAAATTTTAATGCTTATGTCGAAAGAAAAAGAGAAAATGAGAGTAATGAATAACTCTATTGAATATGTCATCACTCTAAATGAGGATGATAAGAACTGGGCTTATCTCAGTTTTAAGACACCTATAGGTGAAATGGACAACATTGGACTTCCCATTACATCCGATATTGTTGTCGATAGCATGGAATGCCTTGCCGACCACTTGAAGATAATGGTTGAAATGGAACGAGAGGGCATGTCGGACCTTCAAGATGAAGTTAAAAACAAACCTACCCTATGAGAAATTTATAATGATAAAATGATTCAATTACTCCAGGCTCTTTTCTCAACGATGAGATTTGAGCCACAACCAAAACGACATGAAGTTGGCACTCGCTCTGTTGTAGAGGTTGTCAAACATGAGACTGAGAGTGCATCGCCGCAAACCTCATGCGATATCTCGAGCGAGAATAATAAAAGTTCGAGGGGCAAGCATGATATAGCCGGCGATTTAAGGCGGCTTGAAGATGCATTCTTCGACGGACACCCAATGCAAAGCGGATTCATCATCGAGACAAACCTACAAGACTTGCTTCTTGTGTGTCCGAGAGAACGCAGGCGAAAAGATGCTTTCAAGAGCTTAACCAGTGCCCTCAGCAAGATGGGCGTTAGTTTAATAATTAAAACAAAAAAGGGAAAACAAAAACTAATTTAGACCCAACCTAATGGCTATGACATTCACTTGTGAATGTCACAATTGTCAGTGTGACATCAACCATATAAGTCACATTCAATGTCACAATATAGATGGTTAATAATTAGCTTATTAGGCATAAAATGTGACATGTCACATAATTTTAAAACATATAATATTCAAGTCAAAAATTTCGATTTTATATAGTATTTTTTCTGTGTCACTATGTCACAATAAGGCTAAGGGTGTCAGCTGAAATTATTTAGTAATTAACAAAAAACTCACACATCTACCCCCCATCGAGCAATGACACCTGAAAGCCCGTTATTTCCTTATATATGAGAAATACATCAACTGACCATTGAACCGCTAGGCATTTTTGCTAGCGGAAGGTTAGTATCGAAATATTATATTTTATTGTTTTATACTGATGGAACGGACTTAGGTGGCGAAGAGTCATCCAAGCACCACCATCGCGAGCGCTTGTATCCTTTTTGAGACTGCAATCTTAAGATATTGCAACTCACTAAGGAGAGCTCGGAGGAAGCAGCGGGGCCTTATCGAAGAGATCGGGCTCCGCCTTCTTTTTTGTCCCTTTGAGCCAAATTGAATAGCCCGTCATCCCCTTATAATTGAGAGAATTATATAACATTATTATTAACGATAACAACAAGAGAGAATGACAAAAACAATTAGAACAATCAACATTATTGGAGCAGTGCTGTTGATTCTTAACATGGGATTCGAACTCCATGATAGAATAAAAGCATACTGCCAGAACAAGAAGCAAGAAAAACAAACCGATGACTCCACCAGAAACGACACCAAAGTCTAGCAAGGGAGGAGAGAATATCATCGAGCTAATTATTGCGGTAGCCGACTGTGTTGCCGCTTTATTGAAGAACTACAGCAAACTGGCGAAGGCTTGGAACAAGTACAAATCCAGACCGCCGCCTTAATAACTAACCATTTAAGAAACAAGAAAAAATGGAAACAACCGAACAACGGAGCATCGTCAATCAACCAACTGTGATGATGCCAAACCGACTGGCAGGAACGGAGACCGAACTGCCAGAAACTCATTTTATCGAGAGCAACACTCTGCCCATCACATTGGCGGAGCTCTCGCAGAAATCAATCGTACCAACATTTGCCGACAACACTTTAACCATAAGCCATCAAAGCTTTATTAACAGCGTGTTGGAGGCAGGAGAAAATGTTTTTGGACCACTTACACCCGCAGACATCCGAGTCTCGCATCAAATTAATGGGCGAGTCCCCTCGGCTCTGCACAAGAAAACAAGCGAATTGAGAGAAAACGAGAAGACTATATATTTCCAGCGCATGGGATTTATTGCCCACGTTGAAGGTCTTACTCGCAACATCAATGGCCAGCCGGTACACCTATGTATCGGCGGCGTGAGAGCTTACAACGAAGACAAACTATTTGGACGGCAATCCCCTATGAAATTCAAGTTTTTCGTGGGATGGACCGTCAAAGTTTGCACCAATCTCTGTTTATCTTGCGATGGATTTACAGGGAACACCGACTGTATGACCTCATCCGACATCAAGGATAAGGCCACACAACTATTTAGCGGATTCGCACCCAAGAAGGAAGAGAATCTGCAACTGCTGGAGAACCTGGGCAACACCATGATCTCCGAAGAGCAATTCTGCAAGGTGATTGGACGGCTACGCCTTTACCAGGCCCTGCCAACCAGCATCAAATCAGAACTCGAATTGCCCGACATCATACTGGGCGATTCACTTGTTAACGCTGCCGTGAGAGGATATGTCGACAATCCCAATTTCAGGAAGGAGCCTGACACCGACATGATTTCCTTATGGCAGATGCTCCAGCTATTGAACGAGGCCGCAAAGCTTACGTATTTAGATAAATGGCTGGAACGCAACCAAAACTGTACCGACTTTTGTTTAGGACTGCAACAGACGATAGAAGGCATCAACACCGACTATTCCTGGTTCCTGAACTGAGAAACGACAACAATTACGAAGCAACGAGGCACGAAAACCTCAATTGCTCCCGAAGAGGGGGTTATCACTATTAACGTGATGGCCTCCTCTTTTTCATTTGACAATCAACCATTTTTATTAACAATTTAAATTTCAACAACATGGAAGATCTTTTGAAATCGCTGATTTACATTCAGCAGAATTTGACCGTTCCCAAAGACCAGTTCAACAGTTTTGGGAAGTTTCACTATCGCAGCCTTGAGTCAATCTTGGCCGCATTAAAGCCGTTATTGGCCGAACAGCATTGTGGAATCCGTTTCGCCGACGAGGTAGTCGAGCATGGAGGCCGCACTTTTGTAAAAACGACTCTGACTTTCTTCAACGAGAAAGGCGTGAGCCTAAGCACAACCGCTGAAGCCGAACATTCACAACAAAAAACGGGGATGGACAGCGCCCAAATCACTGGAGCGGCAAGCTCTTATTGTCGCAAATACTGCCTCGGAGCATTGTTCATGATAGATGATGCAAAGGATGCTGATACAGATTCTTACCATCAGCAAACACAGCCGAGAAAGACGGTGCAACGCAGAAGCACAACTGCACCACGTGCAGCCGCACCAGTCGCCAACCCACGTTACACCGCAATAGAGAAGGCTCTGAAAGAATGCACTGATATCGACCAGTTAATAGACCTATATGAGCAGCATAAAAACGAGGTGGCGGCGAATCCAGATATCAAAAGCCTTTTTTCAGAGAGAAAGCGGGCGCTTCGTGTGATAACTTTCTAACCAAGAGATTATGAACACCATCCAACTTAACGATTCCGGTGTGCTTTTCAATCGCGAGGAGCATACCTACCTGTTGAACGGAAAGTATCTGAGTGGCATAACCGACATGCTGCACCGACAGCTGTTTCCCAACGAATTTGATGGAGTGCCAGAGGAAGCAATTCAACAGGCGGCACTCTACGGCACTTCGGTCCATGAGAGCATTGAGGCATTCGACAGCTCCTGGACCAACGACGGAACGCAAGAAGTGGCTGACTACATTGATATCTGCCACAATAACGCACTGACCCATGAACGCTCAGAGTACTGTGTTACTGATGGAGCAAACTGGGCAAGTAACATTGACAAGGTATTCAGGAGAGACGACACAACCTTCGATATCGCCGACATGAAAACCTATGGAACAATGACTGTTGACAAAAGAGAGAAGGCAACGACTGCCGTCATCAATGCCAAGCTATCCTTGGAATCTTCAATCCGCCAAACCCAGCGTGAAGAAGGTGTGCTCGATGCTGCTGTGAATACCATCAGCAAAAAGGTCGATTCCATAAATGAGCACATCGACCAAGTCCTGGAAGATGCACCCACAAAGTTGCAGGTGACAGTAACAGTATGCGATGCTGACTGGCAGAAGATGCAAGGACTCCATACCCAATGGCTGGGAGAGGAGAAACAGATGCTTGTAGACCAACACAAACAGCAGGAAGTACTATGGCTAAAACAGAGCCAAAGACTAACGGACATTGTGAAGAATAACGAAGGTGTATGGATTTCCACGAAACTGTTCTACATTGTCGGCTCATTATCCCTGCTGTCAATCATAACGATTGCCATAGAGATAGCTTTCTATGTGTATTTCCACTGGATCCAATAATACAACCTCGAAGAATACCCTCCTGTAACGAGCAGTCCCGTCTCGTCGTCACGACGCAATTGGGCTTAGTGCCTAAAGGTCTTTGAACAAAAGCATATAGCAAAGACAACGACTCTCGACCGAAGTGGGCGATGTCGTTGCCTTTTTTGATTGATATTATACGGTCATTCTCCCATCTTGCCCTCCCCCCTCATCAGATGACGAAGAGCGCTAAGAAGTTCTTGGGACTCTTGGACAACACTCAGGAAAACGGTCATGGCTTCGATGTTGAGTTGTCTGGTCTGGATGTCATGAATGATGCGTTTGCGATAATCGGAAAGTGATGATTGAAGTACGGCTGCATCATTGCGTATCAGGGATGCCGCCTCGCTATCGAGAGACCGAAGGTACAAACGCATAATCTCATTTCGCAAAACAAGAAACTCATTGGCGTATTCGCTTGGAGCGGGACTGAAATTGTTGCCGACATGCTCCCTGCACGACTCACCCATGCGCTTCAGACAATAGTACATCTGAGATAATGAGTTGACTATAAGGAAATACCATGTGCTTTTTTCCACACTCACTATCGGGTCTAAACGGCGCAAGGCTATAATCTGCTTACGGCGTTGGCGTTTCAGTTCCTTGCGTTGATTCTCCACATCTGTAGTGACATGTTTCAGATGGCGGTAATCCTCGCAGAAGAAAGCCGTGGTCAGTGTCTCATAATCATCTGTCACCATACGGACATGAGCCTTGATAGTCTGGTTCACGTATTCCCGGAGCAACGTCCAACATTCTTCCTTGTCACCGCAACGCACGATTCTTGTGAATAATTTGTCGGCCTCACCCTCCATCGTGTGCTTCCGGTATTTCATGTTACTGCGAACGAGCAGGAAGATGGCCAATGCGATGGCAACCGCCATTGCCACAAATGACCCGAAGAATAGGGAGACAGTTACAAGGAAACACAAGATGAAGGCCACGCCGGCCGTGATGAACCACCCACCGATGACAGACAGCACACCCGTAATGCGGAACACGGCACTCTCGCGCCCCCATGCACGGTCGGCAAGCGATGTTCCCATAGCCACCATGAAGGTGACGTAGGTGGTGGACAGCGGCAGTTTGAGCGATGTACCCAATGCCACCAATGCACCAGCAAGCACCAGATTGACGGCTGCGCGAATTTCATCGAAGGCGGCTCCCGGCTTCAACACAGCTGCATCGGCATTGAAACGCGAGTCAATCCAACGCGAAACACACGGCGGCACCGCCGTCGCCAGGCTGCTTGCCATGCTTCTCGATGTGCGCACCAGCGTCCGTGCCACACCGCTTGAACCAAACATCTCGTCGCCCCCGTCCTGACGGGAGAGGTCCACCGACGTTTTCACCACGTTCTGCGCCTTCTTCGAGAAGATGAGAGCGAGCACCATCACCACGCCTGCCGCAATGAGATAGGGCGCAGGCGTATGAGCACTCTCCATCAGCGACCGCATCATAAAGCCCTGCGCGTCGCCCTGGCCGTTGGCAGTGTAGTCCTGCCAGGCTTCAAGTCCCGTCAGCGGCACGCCCACGAAGTTCACGAGGTCGTTACCTGCAAACGCCATTGCCAGGGCAAAGGTACCCAGCAGCACTACGAACTTCAGCACAGGCAGTTTCATGGCACTCAGCAGCGTCATCAGCACCGAGAACAGGGCCATGCCGCCGCCGATAATCAGCCATGTGTTCTGACTGATCATCTCATTCACCTCGGGAGTCATCAGCGTACTTCCCTTCAGTCCTTTGATCAGCAGGAACCAGACGATGGCCGTCACCGACAGTCCGCCGAAGATGCCAATCTTCAACGACGAGGAGAGCCTGCCGCCCATCTTGCCTGACTGGTCCGTGGTTCTTCCGTTAACACGAAAGGTAAAGGTGAAAACAATGCGTGCTATCCATTGTACGATGGTTCCGAGCACGAACGCTATTGCCACAGACAGGAAAATGCCGAGGATGACGGAGATGGCTTTCTCCGTATTGAGCAAATCGCCCAATGTGAGCAAGACGCCGCTCTCTGTCGTAGCACCACCCGATATCTGTATCAAGGCGATGGCAAAGGCACCGCCGAGCAATTCGAAAACCAGACTGACGGTGGTGGATGTCGGCATACCCAGCGTGTTGAACACATCGAGTAGCACCACGTCTGTCATCATCACTGCTAAAAAGACGCACATCACGTCATAAAACGAGAAATAGGCCGGTGCCATGATACCGTGTCGCGCCACGTCCATCATGCCATTGCTCAGGGCCGCTCCGGCAAACACACCGATTGCCGCGACCGTCACCACCGTCCTGTATCTCGCCACCTTGGCACCGATGGCAGAGTTCAGGAAGTTTACTGCATCATTGCTCACCCCGACCACGAGGTCGAACACAGCAAGTACAATCAGGAATATAACTATTCCGAGAAATAAGGTATTCATATCTGATATTGATTATAGGTATCTTTTCACGTCTTCGTTATTGATGTTTGCATATAATTCCACGAGGTGCTTGGCTGGACATGACTGAATTTTCGGCATCAACACCTCTTCCACTTGAAACAGCCCAACTTCTGATATCATCTCTATTTCAATCTTCAACGGATATTGGCTATCCTGTAGGTGTATTGATATCTTTCCTTTAGCGATAAATGAAGCCAGCCGTTGACAGATATACCGGGCACTACATCCGCCATGAAGCGATGGTGCAGTAAAGAAACGGTTTCGCTACCTGTCGCATAGTTTTTTATGTGGAACTCGTAAGCGGCACCTAACTTGAAATGCTGATGAATCCTATACATGCTATAGATGTCTAATTTCCATCGGTCAATATACTCGCGCCTATGTTTTGTACGCAATTCCGTACCGATGCCTGCGTTCCAATCAGCGCTGAGCTTTTTTTTCGCACCGGCACTAATCCACATACCGAAGTCGTGGGTCGCTTGCGCCTTAGCTCAGCGCAACAATTACAAATGTCAAGAACACTGCGATGATGATGAATCTCACCCAATTGTAAATCTTAATGATTCTTTCTTTTTTTGCTTTATCCATACTTCTGTGTCATCGAGGAATATGGTTATGCCCTCCGTTGACGCTGCAAAAGTACATACAGGATGTTACGGACGTGTTGCAAGGGTAATAAAGAATTATTGCAACCTCACAATGTCATGAGATTGCAATAATCGCGAAACGGCATTATCATACCGTTCCATAGAAAAGAATTAGGAAATAATTGGATTACTCCTGAAGGGTGAATCTGACAGTCAGTCCACCGCCGGGAGTGGGGAAGGCCGTTACGGTGCCGCCGTGGACGGTTACGGCATTCTTGACGATGGCAAGGCCGAGACCTGTGCCGCCGAGTTTTCGGCTACGCCCCTTATCTACTCGGTAGAAGCGTTCGAAAATATGTTCCAAGTGTTGGGGCTCTACCCCTGAACCATTGTCGCTCACAGAGAACTCATATAATCGGTAATCTTCATGGGCTACAGGTTTACAGGTGATTTCAACGAGAGATGCATCCGTAGCGTAGGCTATGACATTGTCTATGAGGTTGCGGAAGATGCTATAGATAAGGCTGGCGTCAGCGGCTATAATGACTTGCGGGGGCATCTTCAAGCGTGGTGTGATCCCTTTTTCCTGGAGCGCAAGTGCTGTGTCGTCGAGGATGCTGCGAACAATCTGCACCACGTCCACCTGCTGCTGTTCCTCACGATGGCGGAGGTCATTAGCATCCATCTCGTCGAGCCGTGTGAGCGCACTCATGTCAAGCAGCAGTTTGTTCATACGCATGCTCTGGGCATAGCAGCGCTCTAGGAAATGCTTCTTCTTATCCTCGGGCATGTTGGGATTGTCGAGGATGCTCTCCAGATAGCCGTGGATGCTCATGGCGGGCGTCTTCAGTTCGTGTGCAGCATTCTGGGTGAGTTGTCGCTTCAATCGCGCCTTTTCCTCCTCGGCATGTCGCAATTTCCAATAGAGCATGATGATAGTATGGCTGATGTCACCCAACTCGTCATCGGGAAGATTCCGTTCCAACTCATGATCTAGTGGCTCTCCATTCTCAGCCTTGATGGCAAACTCGCGCAGATAGCCTATATGTCGGCTGATGCGGCGTGTGCTGATATATAGCACGCTTCCCAGGAGCAAGGTCAAGGCTATGGAAAAATAGATATAGGTGTTGTCTGCCCGTAACGATTGCGTCAACTCAGCAGAATAAGGCACGGCGGTGCGCACGATGACGCGCTTGAAGCGTGTGGCGGAGTAGAAATAGGTCTCGTGGGTGGACTGCGACGTGCGCTTGAGGTCGAAGCCATTGCCATCGCGCAGTGCCTGTTGAATTTCAGTTCGCCCAAGATGATTGTCTAATGAGTCAGGATGAGGCTCGTTGCTGTCAAGGAGCACCCGTCCTTGTCTGTCGATGACGGAGACACGGAGACCCTTCAGAGGATGTTGCCTCACATAGCCCAGAAACTGCTGCCTGCTGGTGATGCCGTCCTCGCCTAGCACCTGCATGATGTCGTAGTTATACATCTGCAGACGCGCGTGGAGTATGTCTATCTTATACTCCCTTTCACGCTGATATTGATAGATGCAGAAGCAAATGGCGAAAATCAGGAATACCCCACCGATGCTCAGCAACAGGTTTCGCTGAAAAGCGTTACTTCTCGAAACAGTAACCATAGCCTACACGTGTTTTAATCTGTTTTCCGTAGGGTCCCAATTTCTTGCGCAGCCGCGTAATGTTGACATCCACCGTGCGGTCAAGCACGCACGTGTCCATCGGCCAGCAGTATTTCAGCAAATCCTCGCGGGAATACACCGTGCCCGGATGCTGAAGCAGGAAGGACAGAAGCTCAAACTCCAACTTCGTGCACGGCAGATCCTGATGGTCAAGGCTGACTGTCTTTGCCTTTAAATCAAGCACAATACCCTCATAACATACCGTGTCTGTCTCGGACATCCCGTCTCGCATCCCATGCGGATATACCCGCCTGAGCACCGCATTGACCCTTGCCTTTACGGTCTTCATGCTCAGGGGTTTGACAATATAATCGTCAGCACCGATATTGAGTCCTTTCACCATGTGGTTCTCCCCGTCGAGTGCCGTGATGAAGATGATGGGAATCTGCGCCGTAGCAGGATTCTCCTTCATCTTATGCGCCATTTGGAATCCCGACATGTTCTCCATCATCACATCCAGAAGAATCAGTGCGTATTCCGTCAGATCCAGCGTTAGTGCCTCCTCAGCAGAGTTGACGGCAGCCACCTCGTATCCCTCCGTCTCAAGATTATATTGGAGTATCTCGCAGATGTCTAGTTCGTCATCTACAACAAGTATTTTCATAAATGCTCTATAGTTGTGAATGATACAGATAATTATTTTGGGCGCAAAGTTACCGCTTTTTTCTAAGATGTCGGAATAAAGCGTATTAAATTGTTATGACAATGCTCCATTACGTGCCTCATTCCGTGCTCTATACAGCACTTCCCATAGGTAATCGACGAATAAAAGCCTATTAATGAGTTCTTGAGGTTCATGTCAACGTATGGAATCTCACCATGCTGGAGCAACCTGATGCACTCTGATAGATACTCTGGTGGTTAAGTCTTGAAGCTCGCCAACCAATATGCGTTTGCTCCTCGTGGTGACAATGTATAAGTGCTGCCATATCCAAGTTTATGCCACACATAGAACATTGGAACCTTCAGAGCCTCTACATTAGCTACTTTCGGTTCATGCATGGAAGACAAGGGCTATTACAGCTTCTATGAAGATTCTGTCTCGGCCAAAGCCGCTTATCTGACTGACAATAATGGCTGGGTCGTCATGATGTTGAAAGCCCTGCTGCATCTCAGCATTTTTGCTTTTATCCTGCAAGGCATCTTTTATCTCGTCCTGAAACACAAGAACAGCTCCGCTGAAGCAGATTATGCTGATAAAAATGCCTAATGCCAGACCTAGCCAGCGGTGAATTTTCAAGCAAATTTTTCTCATCGTCAGTCATCCTTTTTGCTCTGTTTGAAGAGCCAGTCACGCACCGCGTCAATCTTATAACCATAGTCAAACGAAGCCATATGTTCCATGCCCTTGCCTGATTCGGGGAGGACACTTCCTGCCTCCCACTTGATGAAGTTGATATTGCCGTCACGGGCAATCAATTCTTCTGCCAATCTCTCTAGTTCCGATGACGGCAGTTTTGCACTCCAGCTTGCGGAGTCGATGCGGGCACCATTCTCTTTCAGTACTTTTGCCAGGTCTCTCATGCCGCCAGAAGCCTTTTGGTCACCCCCGGCCACGATGTAGAAGAAATGTTTCTCACCAAAGTCCTGCATCTTCGAGGTGTCCCACTGGCTGCTGACAAAGAGCGAGGCTGCAAAGAGGTCGGGATGAGTGATGTTGAAATAGAACGACATCATGCCGCCCATCGACTGGCCTGTGGTGTACAGACGGTTGTTATCGACATTATATTCCTTGCAAATAGACTGTAGCAGGCGGATGGTCATCTCCACTTCATCTGTTGTACTCCAATCGTCCTGCACCGCCCATTCCGTGTATTGCGGTACAAGTACGAACGACGGATGCAACTGCTGGTCACGGCCTGAGGCAAATTCCAAAGCTCCATAGCCCTGAGTGAGCGGAGCAGTCACGTCCTTGCCCACGGTACTTGCATCGGCCATGAACAGCACCAACGGGTAGCTTGCCTTTCCATCATAGCCTTCAGGGACAAGCAGATTATAGGCCATCGTTTTACCCGTCTTGGCATCCTCAAAGGTGAATTGTTTGAACTTCTTCAACGTCTCGTTCTTCAAGGCTACAAACGTGCTGTCTGAATCCTTGTTGACACTCATGCCGCCACCCATGCGCGGCCCTCTTTCTCCGCCCTTCTTTTGGGCACAGGCTGTCAGGCACATTACTCCTACTGCCAATAAAAACATTACTTTCTTCATATTATCTTGGAGTGTTTCGAGTCGCGGCTCTGGTCTCTGCCAAGACCTTTTTAATGATTCAACAAATTCCGATTTATCGTTCTAATGATGCCGCAAAGTTAGGCATTTTTTCCGCTACCTGCGCTTATTTTTGGGGCGATTTGTTATTCATCAATCTTTGGTAATTAGTGTTTTGATTTAGTCGGGGACAACTGGTATGTGACCGTTGTTACTGATCAGATTCTACTCTATTCCCGCTTATAGGGATTTGATATCTCCAGAACTTTCAGGCATCAGATAGCGTGTGCCAGTGTCTTTGCTGATCTGTTCACGGAACTGCTGGTCATAGCCAGGTGTTGTGTAACGTCCTGGAACGACGACACCATTCTCAGAAGGTTTCATAATCTGGTCGTTATGCTTCACGACAATGAGGCGGAAAAGTTTTTCCCAACGCTGCATCATCTGGGCAGTGTAAGCAGCACTCTTGCCTGTAAGGTAGGTGACGCGCTCACGTTTGGTGAGATGCTCAATATCTCTCAAAACCTGCGCCTGATCGGCAGCGTAGAAGTCCTCCAACTCCTGCTGCGCCTCACGCAGGTCGCCTATCATGGCACTGTAGCGCGGATAGATCATGTTGGCAACCACATTATTTACCCAGAAAGCACTGTGTTCGCTGAACTCGTTACTCACATTGTTTTCACGTCGGAAAGCTTCGGGAACATCATTCACGCAGCAATACACAGGCACGTAGGCTATCATGTTGGCATCGTCGCAGTTAAAATACATGATGCCTCCCACCTCATCGGGCAGCCAGTTGCGCAGTTGTGATACCAGAGTGAAACCCGACTGCGGTGTGCCGATAGCACGCTCACGGAAATAGTTCTTTCCTTTGACTTCCCAATTCATAGGCAGCGGGCGGTAAGGTGAACTCCAAGGTCCCGCACTCATGTCTGCGGTCATGTCAAGCGGAGTGCCCTCATAGTGGTCGCGCATGTCATTCATGATGTCACGTACCGATAACTTCCTGTCGGGCTTGATGTAGAGCGGCAGGTGGTCGCAAACGTCATGCTGGCCGTTGATGTAGGGCAGATATTTGTCCATCTCGGAATGGTCGTAGTGGTGACGGAAAAAACTCCACACACGCGCATCGGCATATCGCACTGCTGAGAAAGAGATAGGACAATAGGCATCGCGGAAACTGAAGTCAGCATCCTTGCCGCTAAAATAGCCTTTCTCACGTGCAAAGGAAATCACGTCCTTTGAATACAAGCAGTTCTTAGGATCATTCAACGGGAACTGTTGTATGCGGGAAAGGTTAGCATGAGCGCAAATGCAGTCGTCAGGTATGCGAACGGCTACCCACACGGCACCTTTCACTCCAGGGCCCTTGCCTATAATCTCGAGAATCCAAGCCTCGTTTTTGTCACACACTGTGATAGTCTCTCCTGTGCTGCAGTAACCATACATCTGCACAAGGTCAGTCATGATGGTGATGGCCTCACGTGCCGTAGCGGCACGCTCCAGTCCTAGATGCATCATGGTGAAATAGTCGAGCAAACCTTCGGTGTTCTGCAACTCCAGGCGACCATCAAATGTGGTTTCCACGATGCTTACCTGCTTCTCGTTAATAAAGCCTATGACATCATAGGTGTATTCCACTTGGGGAATATAGCCCCTCACGGCTCCCATACCCCATTCACGGACGGCTATCTTCTCGTCTTTCTCATGCCTGCCACCTGGCGTGCGTGACAGTGAGCCTGCGAAACCGTAGCCATCACAATTGTATGAACAAATCACGGAGCCATCTACAGAGGCTGCCTTACCAACGATAAGGTTGGTACATGCCCATGACGGAGTGACTGTCAGCGCCAACGTCGTCACAAGTGAAAAGAGAAATCGTAATGTTGTCATATTACACAAATTTCCATTTGTTGATTTTTATATCGAAGGCAAAGGTAGGTATTATTTCTTTAATATGAAGTAATAAAAACTCGTGGACTATTATTTCCCACTATCTCACCTATAGGGCAAACATGTCGTCCATAGTCACCTCATTTTGTATAATATTATAGTTACTGTTATGTACTACACCATACGTTGTAATCATGACAAGGTGAAGAGTGCGTTTGTCTTTTGACAATTCTTGGTATGCAACAAGTTTATTATGCAAGTCATTTGCATAATCTTTGTCTATAGTAAATAAGTTAACGGAATGCTTCATTTCGCAGATGTCAGTAAAACCGTCTGCACGCTGCATCACCAAGTCTATTTGTGCTCCTCGTCGCTTGTCGGTTCCACGAGCAGTCCATGAACACACGTTTGTCTGAACACCAGCGATGCCAAGGGCAGCTTTAATCTGAGGTATGTGCTGGAGACATACACGCTCAAAAGCAAACCCTCTCCATGTGTTATGTGCTGTGGATATGAAAGTGTTTGACCAATAATGCTCATCGCTATATGCATTTTTCTTGATGCAGAGATAATGGAAAAGAGTGTAATTATCAATCAATTGATATAATGCATTAGTCTCTGCAGTATCGGCTGAAGTAAAGCGGCGAATGAACCCGCTCTCCTCCAGTTCCTCCAGTATGGTGGAAAAAGTGCCGCCATCAGATAATTTGCTCTCGTTCAATATTTCTTCCCTTGTCATGCCAGACTTCCTGCCATTGCATAAACACTCTATGACCTTGAGGTAATTCGCTGGACGCTTGAAAAGAGTGGAATAAAGAGCCTCAAACTCATCTCGTAATTGTGCCGTCTCAGAAAAAAACAATTGATCAACATTCTGTGCTACACTCAACCCTTTATTAAGGAAACTCCAATAGTAGGGGATGCCACCAAGAATCATGTATAGTTCCAAGATATCTTTCCTACCCAAAGCAAGGTTGGCGCCCTTTGCAAAGAGTTCACACTCACGAAGAGTAAATGGCGCGAGCTTAATTCGATTGGTAAGTCTTCCACGAAGACCGCCCTTGTCTTTTAGGAGTTTCTTACTAATCCATGATGTGGCACTACCGCAAACTATCAGCACGATGTCTTTCTCTCGACGTGCTGTTGCCCATCCATTCCAGAAGTTTTCCAAGGCGCCAATCAAATTTCCTTTGGGCGTATCCATCCAAGGAAGTTCATCGATAAAAAGAACCTTTTTTCCTACTGGAGCATTACTGATGAGTTTTTTTAGCAGTTCGAAGGCATCTATCCATGTTTTTGGTATTGCACACGTCATACCAGCCGCCACCAGAGAGTTTCGAAATGCAGTCAATTGTTGTTTTAGCGTACCTTTGGCCACTCCAGTATGCTGGAAGCAGAACTGGTAATTAAAAGTCTCACGGATGAGATATGTTTTGCCTACACGTCGTCTTCCATAGACAGCACAAAATTGAGACTCTTCTTTTTCAAGGAGACTCAGCAATTCACGTCGTTCTTTTTCGCGTCCTATTATCATAGAATACGGTCTTTATTATTTTCGATGCAAAGATAGTAAATAAAATTCTATAACCAGCGGAAAAATGTAATTTTTATCATATTCCCGCTGAAAATACCACAAAAAAGTGTCTATAATTAGCGGAAATGCATGCATTTTATCAAGTTTCCGCTGAAAATAGCATAAAAATATTCTATAACCAGCGGAAGCGAATAATCAAGAGCTTGTAAAAATGCGCTCGATAAGGCCTTAAATCCCTATAAATAGATAATTAAATTTAAAAATAAGCTTATATGAGAAATCTTATAAAACACCTGCCTACTGGTAAAGTATATGCCAACAGGAAACAGGCAAAAAAGGAAATTGGACACTCTAAGTTCAACAAGGCATTGAGGGATGGACAGATGCTCATTGTAACATCTTACGCCCCCAATGACATAATTATTAATTAACGAATTAATCATTTGCTTACTATGAGGATTGATGAAAATTTTAGATTCTGGACTTTCATTAGTCGAGAAGGATATGAGAAGAAAACCGATGCAAGTGCATGTTTGAGTACTAAGGGTGCAAAAGCTATAGGCAAAGAGAAAATGGCTTTTTATTGGAAGGAGGTTACAATTGATGAATTCTTAAAACTCGCAACCACGGGACACGCATTCTGTAATCTGTTTAATTTTTATTATGACACCGAATACTGGTTTGAAACCTCCAAAGGCATTAAGTACAAAACAAAACCTCTGTACGAAAAGGGGAAAAATGCTGGACACATGAAGCTGGAATTCAAAAGCGACAGGTTCTTCCATGGTTCACAAACGGTCTTTGTTGATATAGACTATACTCGATTCGCTTCGATAGAAGACTATTTGAACACACTGACGATAAAACCAAGCTGCGTATATATGTCTTACTCCGACAAGCAAGAGAAAAAAGGGAAAATATCTCGACGGTTCAGGTTGGTTTACGTTTTTGACACAATTCTTGACAAAGACACTCTATTACGCATATCAAGATCTATACATGAGTCGATTGTCAACGACACTGGCGAACTCATGGAAGATGACTGCGGCACAAGAATCAGCCAATACATGAATGGAGTTTTCGGCAACAATGAATGTTATTGTAGTGGTATCATCTACTCAGCAAGCGACTTCCAGCAAATAATGCCGAGCTATGACAATGTTATAGATGATGACGACACCACTCTTGAAGAGGACGATACTATCACTTTTGACCAGAACATGCTTCGCGATATGGACAGCATGAGCTACGAAAAATTCATGCATTATTACTCCTTGAAATATAAGTATGTCTATCGCACTGAAAAGGCCGATTGGATTGATGGAATGTATCAGTTGACCGACGATAATTATTTGCAGTTATGGTGGTACAGAGAAAAACTTGTTGACGGTCAAAGACGACGTAGGACATTGTTTAAACATGCTTGTTTGAGGCGCCTGATGTATCCTAATATCGACCAGAACACTTTACTCTTCAACCTGTATGTTGACCGTGAAAGGTTTACCGACAACAGCGACTATGTTATTACTCTTGATACTCTCATGCGAAGAGTTTCCAAGGCGATGTCATTAACAATGGAACAATTAAGAGAATATTGCAGTTATGAGTTGAATTTCTGGAAGCATAACAGGCCAAAATATATTATTCATCCTAATTGTAGAAGCCATATTTGTGTAAATACCATCCGCAAAAGAATTCATTACAGCAAAATAGACATGGTTTACGACACATGCAGGTCAACAATTGAAAACTCTAAAGAACTGGACATCCCACTGGCAACTCTCTATAGATATTGCAAGGACAAGAACATCAAAACCGTGCCAAACAAAGGAATCACCAAAAGCGAAAGGCTTGAAATGAATAGAAAAACCAAGCAAGAGAAAATAGAAATCTTCAAGTCGCTTTATGATCCAACTTTGTCATTGAGAAAGAATCAAGAAATCATGAAAAAAAATGGCTTGGAGTTGGGGCATAGTACTATAGCGAATTGGCAACAAAAGTATTTAACATGTGACGATGAGCCAATGGATCTGATCGAGGCAACAAAGATGCCGAATTACAATCCAATTCGATTCAATCTTCCAAAGATGAATTTCGATCCGTTTAATACCAAAAAACGTTTCAGCGACCCTATGCTTAATAGCCTAACGAATGAACAACTACGTAGTTTTGGCTTAATTTGAATATAACCAGGTGAATATCTCTTTAAAGATATTCTCCTGGGGTTATTTTCCTAAAGCGTTAGGTAGTTGTTATTGACAACTACTACTATTATAGTAGAATGAGAAAAACGGGCAATTTTGATACACTTTTATTACTCTATATATTATAGTAGAATGAGAAAAACGGCATTTTTGAAACACTATTACAATTGAGAAAAAAATGGCAGCCTTTGGCTATTGCCTCCAGCTGCCTAAACCCATTATGCCACAGATTTCACACTTTTGAACATAATGGGCGCTATTTTAGATAAGTAAAGGTAGTATTGTAGGAATTACATATCTACAGGGATGGTCTTTCCAGGGTTTATTTCAACATTGCGTTGATGCCTGTCAGCTTGCTTCTGCAACTGATAATCATTGAACCTACGGTCCAGAATTTCCACCCACTCGAGATTGTCGCTAGCAAAGTTTTTCCAGTCATTGTCTCGGTGTAAGATTTCAGGATATCTCAGCACTGTATTGTCGCCATTGATATAGCCTGCAGTTGCCATAATTGAATCAAGTCCCAAGTTGATGTTACCATTACTGCTTGCAAGTGTGATGTATGGTTCCACACACACATTGAGACCCTGACGAGCGTCAAAGACATAGTCACAAACAGTTAAGACCTGATTGTTGAAAGAGACTTCACCACTCTTATGCACTGTAAAAGTTATACCTTTATATGTCAGGTCAATTGACGGTGCACTGTTGTGATGGTAGGGTTCTACAATCCATTCAAGATTGCTCGACTCACAGTTTCTCAAGTCGCCATCCTTGTGCCTTATCACATGTCGTTTTCCATCATTAGGCTCTGGTCTCCCGAAACATTTCATCACGGCATAAGCTATTGAAACCTTAATACCGAAAATGTTTGTTACAAATTTCCCGTTATCGTTTTCTTGAATATCAAGAATTTTGTAATCATAATCATTTCTTCCTGCTTGGGCCGCCAATGTTCCGTCTTTTGAGACCCAAATTCTTCCGGCATAATAATGCCTACAATTCTTTCCTTGAATAATGATTTCTTTAGCCATAAAAACAAAAATCTTTAATGCACCTTAAGGAGGTGCAAACACCTACTAATTGTAATTTTTTAAAATTCTTCATAATGTCTTTGTCTTTATAAACATACACTAATAAGAATTCAACAGGATTTTAGATTCCTGGCTAGTTTTTGATTAATATTACGGGTACACTAACAATTGGTTTCAACGCTTTCATGGGGCAAAAATAGAGAAGCCGGGACTCAAATGAATTCCAGCTCCTCCTTTTATGCTTTATTACGCTCTTTCTTCAGGTGGACACTTAGACTTTGCAAGTGGCACTTGAGACGACACGCTTGGGTCTTCTGCTAATTTGCTTGTTTAGCTGACCTTTTTGGGCCGTTTAACAACGCCATTAACTCTCTTCCAATCTTGGCTCTTTTTATTAACAGTTTCACGACTGTAGCCATAGATCTCGCCAATCTTTTCTTGCGTAACACCTAGTTCATTAAGCTTGACCATCTGACCTCCTTCATCAAGGTTAAGAACATCAGCTATACTTTGCTCATCTAAGCCTCGCTCAGCAAAAGCGTTGTAGATTTTCTGACATGATGGGTTGTCCATTTCGTCGCAGCAGTCGTCTTCTACCATACTGGACTCCTTGCAAGCCTTAGGTGCGATTGGCAGAGCCTCTGCCTCGCTACAGGTCTTCACGTACTTGAAGTGCAAGTAGGGATCTTGGGCGCGTTCGCACACCAACACTTTGTCACTATCAGGGTTGTTGCGAGATGCAGTCAACTTTATCATCACCTGATTCTCTTCTCTGGCCTTTGCCAAAGCGATTATCGAAGTTGAGAAACGCTTAACATCAGCTGTGCCTGCCATCATAGCATTTGTTATTGGCTTATAGTCGTCGTAGTCCCTAACAGTGTGCACCACCACAATAATTGTGATTATCTTGCCATTTAGCTTAAGTTCCTTCTGCAAGTTCTGAAGTCTTGCATAATTTCTTGCGACTTCACAATGATTTGTGGAAGAATCTGCCAACTTCGTTAGATTATCAACGACAACGGTTGCTTCGTCAACATCTTCGGTGTTCCTTTTGATATAGTAACACAGCTCTTCAATAGACCTTATGTTGTCTTCACGTAACACGTTATCAGGGATGTCATAGCCAGCAAAACGTTTTTTAAGTTCTTCTTGTTTCATCTCTAAGTCGATGATAAGCACCTTTTGAGGAGCATGTTGAACTTGATCTTCTTCTGGTAGGAACTCATACAATCTACCTGATGCGATACATAGTGCCATTTGCGTTGCGAGTGTCGTCTTACCAATCTTCTCTCGTGCGAAAATTGTCACAAAACCTCCAGACTCCACCATGCCACCAACCAAGTATCTCACTTCATTCGGAGTTTCATCCAACTGTTCCTTGAGGGATTTACCTAAGGGCATGTTATCTATAGTTTCTTGTTCAGTTTCATCCGCAGTTTTACTCTCTTTCATCTTCATGGCGAGATCCAACTTCTTTTTGTATTCTTCGTACCGGATATTCGACTTTTCACGCTCATATTCGAGGTCTTTTTCTCTTTTCTGTCTATGAGTTTCTCGTTCTTTCTCGTTCTTTTTGTCTTCCACATCTATTGCAGCCTTTTTCTTGTCTCTTGTGCGAAGTTTATCAAAGCCATATCCTATAGCTGATGCACCAAGAACAAACAAGAGCCCCCACCCAACAGTTTTACTTGGATCTTTACTTCTGCTGATGTCCCCAAGAGTCTTAGTATTAAAAAATGAATTACTTAAGAATTTCATGACGTTTACATTTAAATGGGTTAATAATTAGTTTCGCTAAACAAGTTACTGCTATAAGCAAAACGATTGTTCTCACTTGTGCCTGTTTCGCCGGCTCAATACGTGCATTAACAAGGTCGTTGACCTCGTGAATGTCAAAATTCACTTTCTTTGTCATAAGAATTATATTATTGGTTATCATTAGATTCAACAATTACAAAAGCCAAGCTTCTTGGAAAAATACCCTCATAAAATTCTCGACAGCCTTCGGGAACGATTACAACCTTGAGTGGGCAACCGGAAAACACGTCATCACCAAAAGACTCCAACTCTTTGCCTAAGAATCGTACCATCTCAAGTTTCGAGCAACCTGCAAAAGCCTCGTCTCCTATACTCTCAAGACTCTCTGGAAACACAAAGTGCGTTAGAGACTTACATCCCTTGAATGCACTATTGCTGATTTTGAAAAGATTATCTGAGACTTCTATTTCGGCCAATGAGACGCATCCTTCAAACTCTCGACTGTCAATATCCAGATCATGCATTCCAAGAACACGGACAAGACACTTGCAGTCCATGAATGCTCCTTGTTGGACAATTAAACCAGTGCGATTAATAGGTGTTAGGTCAATTTCTTTGAGGTTAGTGCCTGCAAAGGCGAAAGCGCCGATAAAATCACAGCAGTCAGGAACACTAATCTTCTCAAGTGAAGACTTGGTGAAACTAAATGGCAACACTTGCTTAACTCCATCACCATAGCCTGGAATCATATCTTCGGCCAGCTCAACATCTTTCAGTGACTTCATGCCCATGTAGGAGAATGGAGCTACATCTCTCACCTCATAGGCTTGCTTTACATCCTCTTTGAGCGGATGAAGTCCCTCTAGGACCATGAGTTCCTCGTAGAACGCATCTTGAATAATCCCAATCTCTTCAGGAGAGATTACGCTGTTTTCGAAATCCGCCAAGTTATCCTTGTAGTATTCCTGCAAGCTTGCAAGGTTACCTGCGCATTCGTACAGCATTTCTAACTTTGCGAGAGCTGGATTCAATTCCAGGTCCGCACTCTGTCGGTTCTCTGTCTTCACGCATCCAGCGTGAGTTCTAAGTTCATTTTTTCTCATTTTTTTAAAATTTTATGCCTCAGCAACGTCGCATCGGCCCTCATTAATACTGGGTAGGGGCTTGTTCTGACAAGCAACACTGAATTATTGTCAAGAAAAAAAATACCTTTTATGCAAATGGCGGTGTGTCAACCAATTAACTCAAACCTTTTTTTCTTTGACTGGCATATCAAATTTTGACAGAAACTAATTTCTGTCAAAAATATGCTTATAAAATCGTCTGTAATTTGTATCTTTGAAGCATCAAAAAACAAACATCATAATTAGCACAATAACATGAGAACAGCCGAAGAAATTTTGAAGGGCATAAAACAGGATATAGCTCACGAAGACGAATATCTGGAAAGATCGTTCCCTAAGAGCATTAAGGCAAAAATTGAGTCTTGGCATGAAATCTATGATACCGACAATAGCCAGTCATTCACCAATCAAGACATCCAGGAATGCTATTTTAATGAAATAGTAAAGCCTCTATATATGCTCAATTTCTTCCACATGCTTGTATTCAACCGCGATTACATTAGGACGTATATCAAGAATTTTACTGTTGACTTCAACATCACATCGGCAAAATATGCTTTTGAAATTTTAAGGTTACTGCCTACTGATTTCCGGAACACCATTCTCTCATTTGTTGATAACCAAGCTGCATTCGACCATGCTGTTTTGGAAAACGACTGCGATACTTTTACAAGTCTATGCTTTGAACATAACCACGAGATTGGCGACATGTTGAGGATTTGCAAATTACTTCAAACCGACCTCGAGATTACTACACTCATGGATTATGCCTATGAGACTGGCGAAGAAGATTCAACTAAAGAAGCTCTTGAAAGGCACACTCAACCTATTCAGAGCGGACTGAAACGTAACAACATCAACTCTTCTGTAGCAAATGATGAGACCGTTCTGCTGTCGCAGTATTTCCTTTATTTCTGCTACGAGTCAACCTACACTACAGCCGAGCGTAAGAAGTTGCAACGCCTGTTTGACAAGGGAGATAAATACTATCCCAGTCTTCAAGAGAGGTACTATTATAGAGGTTATATTCATTTTTTAGTCGAAACCCAGCAGGTTGATATTGAAAGCCAGATAACCCAATGGACTGAAGAACTTGGAGAACAAGACTTGAGAGTACGTTATGCCAAGGAGTTTCTTGAAAAGGTGAATCCACCACAAGATGAATCACAACATCCTGCTGAGGCCACAGTGAAAAAATCATCTGGGGTAGGCAGAAAAAATGGTTCATGGCTTCGAAATATCGAGGATTGCCCCGAAGAGAGCATAGGTGTAAAGATTGAGGAGATTATCTGGCCCGATCTCAAAAATGAGCTTGAAAAGATTCACTATGGTTCTATTGCAGGCAAGTCACGAGAAACAGCAATTGCCACATTAGGAGCAAGTTTATTATATTATGCTTATCTCGAAATGAAATGGGCTAAAGATTTCAATGAGGCGGGAGTGCAGATATCATTCTGGAGGACTATAAAGTTCTTGAACGTTTCTCGTAACAATCTCAAGGAATATATTAAAATGATGCTCGCCTATGACAAAATTAAGGCACTGGTAGAAGAAAACGGTTCAGTAGGATTCAGCATTATTGAGTTCTGCAAAAAAGAAGGAGTTGATGACATAAGAGCCAAGCTTCTCACTCGAAACGATGGAAAGAACATGGCCATTATCAACGACATTGTTAAGAAACTCAAGACCAAACTACCTCTAACTCTCGTTGATGCATGACATTAAAAGATTCACTTATTTACTATGGAATGCAAAACTTTAAATAATGGCCTGAAAATGCCGATAGTAGGCCTGGGTGTCTATAATATCTCTGAGAGGGAAACGCAGCGGGTTGTAGAAGATGCAATATCGGTAGGCTATCGGAGCATCGACACAGCTGCTATGTATTACAATGAGAAAGGCGTTGGGGATGCAGTTAGAAAATGTGGTGTCCCCCGTGAAGAATTGTTCATCACTACCAAGATATGTGATTCGTGCTACACAAGGGAAGAAACCCTGCTTACAGTTGACCATTCCATGAAGCAACTTGGCCTTGACTATGTGGACTTGATGCTGATTCACTGGCCCGTGGGGAATCCTGCCGTCATGTGGCATACACTCGAGGAGCTATATGAGCAAGGCATGTTCAAGGCTATTGGTGTATCAAATTTTTACCCCAATACATTTCCTGAAATAGCCAATGACGCTAAAGTAATGCCCGTTGTGAATCAGTGCGAGACACATGTGCTTTATCAGCAGCGGGAAATGCTGGATTACTTGAAGCCATACAACGTGGCGCTGGAGGCTTGGAGTCCATTGGCCGAAGGCAGAAACAGTATCTTCAAGAGCAAGACTTTGGTTAGCATTGGTGAGAAATATGGCAAGACATCAACCCAAGTCGCATTGAAGTTCTTGATACAGAATGGAGTAATCATCATTCCCAAAACCACCCATAAGGATAGGATGATTGAGAACATAGATCTCTTTGACTTCACCCTGACTGATGATGACTTAAAAGCTATACGACGGCTTGATACTGGACGAAATGTTACAGGTTGGCCATCTGATGCTCTAACTTATAAAGTTTGAAATGAGCAATTGAAATGATTATCTGGTATCCCTGGCATGGTTGCAACCAAGTGAGCGAGGGCTGTCTTATAAAACACTTCATGGGATGTGAAAGTATGATCCTGCCCAAAGAGTTGACACCATCATATATCACGAGGGAAAGAAGTTCATGGCCTCCAAGAGTTCAAAGTGGCAACGTGGAAGAAGGATTGTATCGTATTTGACAGAAGCGTTTAGGGCAACGCCAAATACAATAGGCAAAACCTAGCACAAGAATAGCCAAGGAAAATAATGGTTTGTGATAAAAAGTGGAAAAATATAGCTTAAAACGGAGTTTATTAATTTTGTTTTATAAAAAACACCAAACTTTGTAAGTCAAACTTAATAAACTTACCAAATTCTTATAAAATACAATTAATATATGAGTATCAGTAAAGATGTCATCATCTAATTGCAAGGCATAGAGCACACGAAGATAGATACCTATAGCTACTCATGGGCGAGCAAGTTACACGTTCTGCTACCTGTGCAATGCTAAGGTCGTGACACAGTTCACTATCTCCTTGGATAACTTTTACATTTGCTCTTGTTGCCATTGTAAATATATTTTTAGTTGTTCTGGTTAATTAAATTCACGACCACCTTCACCATCACGTCTTTTTCCTCTGTTCTGCTCTCGGCAATCATTAGCGTGAGAGCCACGAGGGTATTGTCGGCTATGCGTTTTGAGCCATCTTTATTGTAAAGGATGCCATTATTGTTTAGGAACCACAGGAACAAAGTGGCTGCTATGCGCTTGTTGCCATCGCTGAATGAATGGTTCTTGGTCACGAGATACAGTAACATGGCAGCCTTCTCTTCGACGCTTGGATAGAGTTCTTCGCCGCCAAACGTCTGATATATCTGACCAATACTACTATGGAATGAGTCGTCTTTCTCGTTGCCAAAGAGAGTGCTGCCACCAAATTTTTCTCGCAAGGCATTAATCTCTCTCATGGCGTTCTCGTAGGTGGCATGAAAACGTTCTTCCTGAGTGGTCTTCTCAATCGTCAAGCGCTGGTAGTCATAATTGTCGAGTGTATCGAGAGCGTAGGTATAATCGGTAACTACATCAAATAGTGCCTGACTATCGTCGGTTGACAATAACGGCTGACTTTGGATTGTACGTCCGAGCATTCCCACCAGTTGCCTCAGTTCACCCAATTGTTCATGACGCAATTGCTCATTTATAGCATATCCTTTTATAAAATAGTCTTTTATAACTTTATTGGCCCACTGTCTGAACTTTATGCCACGCTTTGAGTTAACACGATATCCAACTGATATAATCACATCCAAATTGAAGTAGGGAATAACTCTTCGCACTTGTCTGTGACCTTCAGTTTGAACTTGTGCAATTTTTGCACAGGTTGAAGAGCGTTCGAGTTCATCGACCTTATAGATGTTGTTGATGTGACGAACTATTGATGTTCTATCAGTTTTAAACAGCTCAGCCATTTGAGCCTGAGTGAGCCAAACAGTGTCATTCTCAAGGCGTACATCAATTTGTGTTTGTCCGTCCTCGGTTTGATATATTATAATCTTATTTTCTTCCATAATCGACTTTTATAATTGCAAAATTAGTGAAAATTGAAAATCAAGCAAAACAATCACACAGATAATACTTGATTTTGGTAATAATAAAAAAAACAAAAAAATAGTCGCCAGTGCAACTATTAACGTTACACTAGCGACTACTATCACGATATAGATTTCCCATATTGCATGAGTACCATATCAATTAACCATCATGCTATCAGCATGGTGAGAATTTGTTCTATCTCGGCGCTGTTTTCAGGGAATAGGCGCTGGAGTTTTGGGCGGTAAAAGTCAAAAGTCATTCCACCCTGAGTTGGGGAACACCACGACATGTCGATGGTGTTGGTGGCGATGAACGATTTAGCTTCACTGACGATGCTCATGGGATTCATGAAGTTGTTAAGCTTTTCGTCAACGAATCTAATGAGGTCGATCATTCCTTTACCACCAGAATTGAGCTGCTTAGGCTTAGTGTCATCCACATCTTGCGCTTCAACAGCCTTTACTTCGATAGCCTGCTGTTTCCATGTAGTTTGAGGCACCCCATTAGGTGGGCATGCCATTGGAGCTACTTGTGGACCATAGAACTGCTGAAAAGGCAAAACTTGAGGCTGAGGAGGCATGACAGGTTGTGGTGGAATTGTGCCTAAACCAAGCTGCGAGTATGGCGACACCATGTATCCATGATTCATGTTCACGGCGCTGCCAATCATTTGCAATCGGAATTGCGGATCGGTAGCGTTAAACTGCGCCATCATCGCTGGGTTTCCCTTTGACTTGTCGTAATGCATAACAGTCTTGGGATTCCTTTGACCTGTATATTTGCCAATCTTCTCGTAAGTCCAGCCTCTAAGAGCTAGAGCAGTAACAAATGTGCGTCGGCCTGTGTGACTGGTAACACATTTCCATCGGTCAACCTTTACGGTGGTAGGCTTATCGTGACCAGCATAATGGTAAACTTTAAGTTCTTGACCTGAAATCCCAGCGTCCCGAGCTATTTGCTTGATGTTGTGGTTGATTTTGTCTTTCGTAGCATGATCATCCTTTCCTAAACTTGGAACCGTGAAGTCATATTTCTGAAGAATCTTAAGTGCCACATCAAAGATTAGATCAAAGACTATAAGTTCACTGGTCTTCTTACTCAAAAGCTTCACGATGTAAACACCATTTACTTGCTCAATACAATCGTCAAGTTTCACCGTGTCGCTAATGCGCTGCCCAGTTACACACTCGAGCACGAACACATCTTTAATCAGTTCATCATCTTCATTATCACACTTATGATGATATAGCATCATAACCTCCTCATCGGTCAGAGCTATGTCATCGTCAGATGCTTTGTTTTTCAACGAGATATAACTGATTCTTTGAGCTTCCTCATACTTGAGTTCACCAAGATCAACCGCAGCTGCTCGCACTAGGCTGCAATTAAACTTCAAGAAATCGTTCAAAGTTGCCACCTGATAGAGCCCACCTCCATTATGCCTCGTGTAATTATTCAGCATCCATCGGCCCATCTCAATGAACAACTCAGTGTCAATTTGGCTAAACGACGTAATTTTCGGCTTACGCGCATCAAGGAAGGCACCAAACGCTTTAATAGCGCGGCCATAGTTTACTTTTGTGCTAAAGGAAATATCTTTCCTGTCACGCACATACCGTTTGATTCTCGTGATCAAATCGAGTTGATCTTCTACCGGTTTTACCGGTTTTCTACACTATTTACTTTCCATCAAATATAAGAATTTGGACAGTGTGGAGACGAGTTTTTCTGGTTTTACTTTTTCGGTCTCTACATAGGTGCAAAAGCTCTTGTAAGCATCCTTGTAATCTCCAATTACTGAGTTGACCATCAGATTGTTAGTCCTTGTCTTTTCATTGTAACTTTTCTTGATTATTGCTTGCTGTGAGTGTGGATCCCAACAACGAGTCTCAATTCTCACCCCAAGCGAACGTTTAATTTGCACACCATTTACACGGCAAAAGAAGTAAATCGGGGCACCTGTAACTGAAGCGTCACCAAGAAAGAAACGGCATGATTTTGAAATAGTTGCATCCTTGTCTTTCATAAAATGCTACTGTTTTGAAGTTAAAAATAAAATTGTAACAAACTGGTAGCAAAGAAGGCTAAAATGCACAAAAAAACGAACTGAGTGGTTGTTGATACTCAGCTCGTTAGGTCTTGTCAGTTTTTGATTTGTGGAGTATAGCAGACTCGAACTGCTCACCTCAACACTGCCAGTGTTGCGCTCTACCGGATGAGCTAATACCCCATAAGATCTGTTTTGCGGGTGCAAATTTAGCACAGTTTTTTTTAATATGCAAGATTTTAACGAACATTTTTCAAAAAAATTCCGAACTGAAAGTTCCAATAAGAAGTGCGAAAGTCTTCTGAAAGTTGTTTTCATAAAATAATATTATGAAAAACACCGAGGGGAACGCCAAGCGGCAAGGGGGCGAGTAGCCCCCGCCGAGCGTGAAAAT